>Ga0310694_10000745_pt1 | contig 40952 bp, 32 predicted proteins | sample 174DNAGHGhighgp2_FD_203884 | JGI IMG/M metagenome (GOLD analysis project Ga0310694, IMG submission 203884) | Sheep rumen microbial communities from Palmerston North, Manawatu-Wanganui, New Zealand - 1742 DNA GHGhigh gp2 (v2) (version 2) | ecosystem: Host-associated > Mammals > Digestive system... | reverse complement strand
AGGCATGCGAAGAAATATCAGAGGCGTTACAACAAATCAAATTACCAAAGAACTTTCGATGGAGAACTTATGCTCGACCAGCAAAATTGACCTCAGATAGCATAGCGCCCTCTATGTCATCCTTTTTTAAGAATAATATCCAGATATTAGAAAATCTAATTGTTCAATATCCCCAATATGAATCTTTAGACAAACAAATACATACTCTTATTATATCCAGTTATAAGAGAGCAGCCCGGGAGATGGAGATAGCCTTGCAACAAATTAAGTTACCTATAAAAATGGAAGCGCTAGAGCAAACGATAGATTCTGCTAAAGAAGCTTTTGATGCAACCGCTCATTTTTATGTTGACAATTGGCGTGTCGGAGATGAGTTGTTGGATGTAATAGATGACAAAAAATCGTTTCATTGGTTTAAGAAAGCTGCCGAATGTGGGAATCCAACAGGAATGATCAATTTAGGCAAATGCTATATGAATGGTGTGGGGGTTGAAGAAGATGTTGACGAAGCAATTAAATGGCTAACAATAGCATGTAATAATGGAAATCAAGAAGAATATAGGATAGCACTTAGTTTAATAAATAGCATAAAGGGGCGGAACTGTTTAAAAACGTCAACTCAAATTATTAGTACATTGCAAGCAATGTTGCAGGCAATGTTCAAGCAATCCAAAGAGAAGAATCAGGATTGCGTGTTAACGGAAGATATGTTGACGGATTTTCATAATCTGGCAAATGAGAATCCTGTTCAGAACCCATTCTTCCTGAGTGATCTGCCCTCCACCAAAGAGGTAGAGTCTTTGTTCGCAAACATAGAGCGGCATGCAAGTGCATCTTACACAATGCCCTATATGCCGATTTCATATTTCAAGGATAACATCCAAGGTAAAGATGTCTATACACCGGCATTCCTTCCATGGCAGACTGCGGATAACAAAGTGAAGAACTTCATCATCAATTATGACAACTCAACAGCCGAGCGTGCTGCGGAGATATACAAGCACATGGTGATGAGTATCCTGCTTGGCTTGCCATCCAAGAGTGTACATTTGAGTTTTGTAAATACACAATTCTCGTCTCTTGATAATTTCTTTACATCTAAACTCAATGAATCCTTGTACGAAATTATCGCGACAGATTCCGAATATCGCCAACTTTTGTTGCGTCTACAGAATAGGATGAAAGACTTCAAAAAGAAATATGGCGGTACAATAGAACAAGAGAATGAGAGTGCCGGCAAAATAGTGGAACCATACGAAGTAGTCATTCTTTTGGATGATCCGGATGCTGAGATTTCTGCTCAAGAACAACTTATCCCGCTATTTGAGAAAGGACCGATGTCTGGCATCTATTTCATTGGCTTGAACAGTATTGAGAAAATGTCTAAACGCGATGACCAAGACAATATCTTGAAACACACGGATTGCTATCATGTCATCAATGCCGGAGAAGTGAATTCGTGGAAAGAGGCGCAGAAGAATGCGTTCATCAGCACAGGCTCTATAGCCAACAATAATGTATGGGCAAAAGCAGCATTTGACTATATCAATAATGTAACAACACGTCAAATCGTTCACACCTTCGACTGGAAGAAAGCCGTTGAGTCGCCATACACTCCGACCGACAATGAGATAATTGCTCCTATCGGCTTTATGGAAGATGGCACACCGTTTAATTTCCAGATGGATATCAATCACGATCATACACATGCTTTTGTAATCGGAGCCACCGGTTCCGGTAAATCCCGTTTCTTGCATGATGTTATTTTGAGTTTGACTGCTAAATATAGCCCAGAAGATCTAGAATTATATTTGCTGGACTTCAAAGGTGTGGAATTCAACTGCTATCGTGGTCTTAAACATGCTCGTGCTATATTGGTAGATGGAACTGATGAGGTTATTACATCCGAAGTTGTTCAGGGAATTAAAGATGAGATGTATAGACGTCAACAGCTGTTTACTAAATTTGGAGCAAGTTATGTAGATGAATTCAACCAAATGAATACAGGGGAACATCTTACGCAGATTGTTTTTATAGCAGACGAATGTCAAACACTATTTGAAAAACTCAATGAGATAGTTAAGATTATTACTGATATAGCCTCCAAGGGACGTACGTATGGTATTCATCTTTTGTTGTGTACTCAAACTATTTCAAATGCTCAAGAATTAAGATCAAATGGTGGTATTCTTAGCCAAATCACAGAACATTATATCTTACCTTGTAAAGTAGTTGATGCCCAGAATTTAGTTGAAGACCACAAAAAACAAAAAACAGGGAAAATAGTAGCCGAGATGGAAAAGGGTAAGGGACTTTGCTATTATGAGGGTACTAATGGAGAGACGCTATTCTCATTCAACTTTGTACAGAAAGGTGAGATGCAGGATTCTTTGCTACACCAAGTAAAACAGAAAGCGGCATCTTGTGCCTGTTCCCATGCTCAGGCATATTTTAGTGGAGCACTACAATTCTCTATTTCCCATGAGGTAGCGGATTATATAGCAAGCAAAGGAAGGCGGAATATCATTGCCTCTCCAGGACAACTGATTAGTTTGGACGCCAAACCACTCACTATTTCCATGAAAGACGGAATGGGTGAGAATATAGTGCTATTTGGTATCAATAATCGTCACTATGTGACGCGAACCACGATAGGATTGATGACATCCTTAATGATTTCCAACAAGCAAAAGGATTTAGGATATCAGTTCATGGTCTTTGATTGTCTGGAAGACGAAGAAGCCGAATATCTGGATGTATTGGATGAGTTAGAAGCGGCTGAATTATGTGAAGTCGTTAAACCTCGTCAGCGTATTGAAAAACTCAAACAGTTATGCGATGGAATCGCATCCCATCGTGCGAACCCGACTATCTTGGTGATTCTTGGTCAAGAGCGTTTCCGCGAACTCAAATATAATACGCCGATTGTAGAAAATAACGTAATAGAGGAAGAAGAACTTTTACCAGGACAAAGTAAACTTGATGCTGCGCATAAAGGGTTGAGTAATATGGCAAATCCCCATGCGGCATTTTTACAATCTCAAACGGCAATTTCAAGGGAATCGATTAATTCGCTTCAGGATGCTATGAATTATATTTTGACGGAGGGACCAACAAATTGTGTACATACTATCTTGCAAGTCGATAAACCTGATAGTTTCTTGTTTCCACAAGATGGGCAATTGCGTAAAGAAAATTTGTATGCGAAATGTAAACATGTTGTTTTGTTGAGATCAGAGTTTACATCGTTAACAAGGCTTTCATTTGAGCCACAGATTCAATCGGCAATATCTAATTTAGAAGACAACCCTGATCGTCTAAGGGCATACTATTATGATGAAGGGGGAAATACCTTCAGTTTATTTTCTCCATATTTAATGCCCAATGAAGAAGTCATAAATAACATTATTAAATAACTAAAATTATTAAATTATGTCAGTAGGAGTAAAAGACATCTCTCGTTTGCGGTTGTTTGCTGCAAATTTGAATCAAGCAGGTAATGATTTGTCATCGACTATTCAGACTTTGAACGCTCAATTAAGGTTTGTTTTGGAAATCTGGGACGACACGAAGGCACGTTCGTTTGCAAGTGACTTTGAACCACGCAGAGCACAAGTAGTCAGATTGGCGCAAGAAATGCAAGAATTTTCCTCTTACATTAATCGTTACTGCGAAAAGTTAGAGGAAGCCCAAAATATTAGATAGTTATGGCAGCAGATGTACAAGTCAAAGAGATAGACATTTTAAAATTATATAGCAGCAAGATGAACGGTCTGCGCAATGATAGCATTAAGCTGGCCATGCTGCTGGATCGGCAAATCCGCAAGATGAAAGAGGATTATGATGAAATTCTTTCTAGAGCGAACCGTTTGCAGCAAAATGCAAAAGATGATACGAGAACTATTCAGGAACGTTATCAGCGAGCTATAGATCTTTGCGGAGAAGATGCCCGTGAAGTCATCGGAACGGACGACATGCAAGCAGAGCAGAAGAATGAAATAATGCAAGTGAGATATGAGTCTATAAAGCATAATATCCAAAATCTGCAAATGAAGTTGAAGAATGCAGGTCTCAAAACGCAGAATTATGCAGCACAGATGGATACGCTTGCGAATACTTGTATTTCCTATGTAAACCGCTATGCAGAGGTGCTTCAACAATCCGAGAATATTAAAAAATAGAAGTTATGTTTTTACGTCAAATAGATGAATTGGAGTTTTTCTTCAAATGGCTGGATAGGATAAATCTTATGGCTTTCGATGTGTGGAATGACAAGCAGGCAGATGCTTTCAAAAACGGCTCTATGCTGCAAATGCAGACACTTTATCGTACCTATATATCCGATATGCGCCAGATCTCTAATGAGTTATCCATGCTCCAACGCCAAATCAAAGAAGAGCTGGACGAGATAAATCAATTGGAAAGAGAAATTGGGGACATTAAACGCGAGGGCACAATCAATCATTGTTATAGCGCTGTAGCTGATGGCTTCTATGATGTCAAAAGAGAACATTCCGGAACAGAATGGTTTGCTATGAGAGGAGGAGAAGATGCAGAAGAGGTCGCCTATGAGAGATGTGATCTGGCTATAATTACCGAAGCTCACCTGAGTAATAGTTTATGATCAGGCAAGCTTCGAAAGCAAGTATGGCTAATTAGGGCGAATTGCCAAAAAAATTAACTTCTATTTTTTAATTTGAAAATAAAGTATTATCTTTGCAGCGTGAATACTAAAATTTTAAATGAGAAAATTTATGAATGGTAAATCATCTTGGAAAAAATCCTCAAAATTTGTTAGTTACATAGGAGGCGCAATTGAGCAGGATGCCATAATGGCTTTACGCGTAGACAATCCTGAATTGCATAAACAAATTGGTAACACTTATGAAAACGTGGTGGTCGATGGCGAACTCCATGAAAACGAACAGGGAGAATTGGCTATCGTTTATGGCGGTGCCTACTATCCGTTACAATCAGGAAAATGGATAGTTCAAGAGGCATTTGAAGTAGAAGACGAAATGGAATATGAGGATGTAGAATACAATTATTGTATCGAAATACAGGGGTATCATTTCCTTTTAATAATCGAATAATAATTGGAGAAAGCCGTATTGTCGTTCTTGCATTGCGAGATAAGAAAATCCAGAAAAGAGTAGGCAAAACTTTAAACAAATAATAAGATGGATATGTTAATAATATGGGGCGGACCGCATGATGAAATTTATGGTACACCAATATGTAAAAGATGTGGAGGGTCTTTGGTTGGAGAAGTTATACAGTATACCATATTTAAATGTACAAAGTGTAATAAGGAATATGAAATGCATTCGAAGTGTGCACTATCAGGATGCCCTGAGTGTAGAGGGAAACTTATTCTCAAAGAAAAACATGGAGGGCTGATCTAAATTAACCTATAAACTGCTAATTATAAAACTATGGCTATTAGAGTTTACAAAGGCAACTCGACCTATTCGAGTGATGTGATTTGCAATCTCTCTGGAGATAAAGTGTACAAGCGCGAATCATCGTATTCGAGCGATGTGTTATTTACCATCATTGGCAATAAGATCTATCGAGGTAACTCGTCATACTCAAGCGATGTGGTAGTAACGATTGATAACAATAATGTCTATAGAGGTAACTCAAGTTATTCGAGCGATATACTCTTGAATATTCGCGATGGCAAGATTTACCGCGGCACATCCAGTTATAGTAGCGATGTGATAGCTAATATCAATGCCGGTAGAGTACTGAGAGGTACGTCATCTTATTCCAGTGATGTGGAATTTAGAATAGATGGCGATGTGACAATAGTTGAGTTCGTCGCTATCTGGTGGAGTGTTAAGTATAGTTATTGAGAATGATTATATTGTAAACGGAAGATGCCACATTTATCGTTCGAACGTGTGTGAGATAAGACAATCCGGAAAGAATAAGCAAAACTTTTAAATCTAAAACATGAATATGGAAAAATTTAACAACCATGGATTGGATGCAATCAACAGCCGAGTATGCATGGCATTGGCTTTAGATGACTTTGATGATGATGAAGAACCTGTTCCAAATATAAAATCTAAACAAGTTTATAATAGAGACTATACTAAAGAATTTATGGATTATATAAGTTATCTTATAAAAGTATCTAGCAACGGAGGGCTTACAAAAGAAGAACAAGATTTTGTCATTTCTCGCTTAACTAAAGATGCTGAACAAATCATCCCCGCAGAGGTTATTGCTCACTTTTGCAATGTGATAGATAGCAATAAGAAATTCCCAGAGCTGTATCAGGCTGATAAAACGGAGACGAAAAAGGAACTTTGTATTCGTTTTGCAAAAGAAGATGAACTACCAAAAGCAGAAATCGGAGATCTTCCTTCGATGGAATATTTTGGATATTATGACTCCAAGGAGAACCAAATCATTTTGTGTCCCGAACGAATCAAGAATGCCACGAAATTGTTTGAGGGAAAAGGTGTTCATGTTACTCAACAAGTTACTACTTTTCATGAATTATATGGCATGGTGTTTATTCATGCTTTATCTCATGCTGTCTTGGATTGTACTAATAAAATAGATGAAAAAGGCAGTATAGTTAAGTGCTACAATCAATATCAAAACATAGATCCTGATTTGCTTAGCAAAGAGAAAGAAAAACAGCAAGTTATGTTATACAAATTTATGGAGGAGTCAGTTGCCACAATAATGACGCTATATTATTTTCTCCAAGTGAATACCCAACAATATAAAGTATTACGGGAATGGTTGTTCTATCAGCCACAAAAATACGAATTTGGTTGGGAGCAATTTGACATGCTGAATAATGGCAGTGACTTGGTAGAGAACTATTGTGCAGCATGGCGGGAAAGGAAGAAAGGACTGAAGATATATTGTAGTGTGAAAAATGAATTATCAGATCTTAAATTCTAATCAAACGGAAAATCCGATGCCTCAGTTCGGAATGTGATATGAATGAGATAATAGAATTAGAAAACCAAATTCTTAAATTCAACAATGATCCGCAAGTATTTGCATTGCGCAATCGTTATGCTCAAAAAACATTTTTGGATATAATGTCAGTTGCTCGTTCTGAAAACAGACATAGTGCATTCCTTGCATGGCTCCTTAAGGGAGATGATTTTGCTGTTTCTCCTCAAGATCATCCTATTGTACATTTGCTAGATTCTATAATAACGAGAGTCGGCGAGAATAAAATTGCCGAAAGCGAAAGAGAGAACAGTCAAGAGTGTAAGATAAAAGATTATGACCAATTAAAGGAAACAATCCTTACTCGGGATATTAAGTCGATAGAAATTGAGGAAATAAAGACAGAAAAGTCTTTGGGCGAATTGTGTGTGGATTCAAATGGAGCAGCTTTAGAAGGCCTCCCTAAACTTGATAGAATTGATGTTTATATAAGATTTTCTATCGTTCGAAAAACAGAACCAAGAAAATCATTAAATTATGAAATTATTATCGAAAACAAAATAGGTTCTTTAGAAGGCGGTAAGCCTAAAAAAACGGACAAATCTGTCGCTGGGAAAGAAATATCACCAGAATTTAATGTCCAGCAAACTGTTAGATACTTCAAGGCTTGTACTCATAACAATAGGAAAAATAAGCCTGCGAATGGTAGTATTTTTGTATATCTAACGCCTGATCTTGAGAAAAATCCCGCTTCTCCCTATTTCATCCATGTTATTTATCAAGATGTTTTGGATAATATTATTGAATCACTTCTATTACCTGATGTGAATACGTCTGATAGGATACGTTTGTTTCTTGAAGAGTATATTTCATCCCTATCACTCCCTGCGTATGAACAAAGCGATGATTCAGAAGAAAATACAAAGCAAATTAAGGAAGCAATAATTATGGCAGTTCGTTCTAAAGAGAGAAAGCAACTTTCTGATTTATGGAATAAAAAATATAAGGATTTGCTAACATTGGCAATTGAAGCATATAATCAAACAGACGAAGAAGTTCTTAAAGATTCTGGCAATCAAATACTAAAGCAATTTTGCGAGGTAAATAAAGAATTGATAATTGCCATTTTGCGTGTCGCAGTAGAAGCTAATTCAAATGATAGTGAATTAAAAGATGCATACAAAGATCTTATCCGTCAAAAACATGATTATTCTACTTTTAAAATTTATAATGAGACAAAAGAATACCAAAAGGGCTTATTCTTTTTAGAGATTGTAAAACGTTGGGCGGATGCATATAGTGAAGGTCGTACTACTTACAATCCGGTAGAAAAAATAAAAGAACTGGAACTAATAAAAGGAAAAAAAGACGATACAATCATAGATGAACTAACATTTAGTGATCTACCTAAAAAATCAAACGCAAAAACAAATCCTCAAAACAGGTATTATAAAGATAAAGAGGATATTATAGAGGTAGAAGGATTTAAATATTATGTATCTACGCAATGGGGACAAGGCGGAGACAGATTTAAAAATTGGCTGAGAAAAGGTTTGGGAATAAAGCCTAAAGACTTCCTTGATACTCCAAATGGAGAAAGTAAAACTGTCGAGATAACAACCCAATGGGCGAAAGATCTAGGTATAAATTCTATCACTTGGAAACGAATATTAAAATAGACTATAACATTCCGACAATTCTAATTCCATATGAATCTCTCTAAATCACGATATTTGTTAGTAGGGAATAAATATGATTAGTAGACTATAAAAATATAACTGCAACCATCATGAACATCACGACAAACAGACCGTTTACCAAGTCGGTATTCAAGATAGCTTTGTCCTGCCCGACGAAGTTATATTATGCGCGGCATCCGGAATGGTACGCCAACAGCAATGACGAGAATGATTTCTTGGCTGCATTGGCGGAGGGTGGATTCCAAGTCGGCGAATTGGCAAAAATCTATACGCAGGTGGATGTCGATTTGCACGAAGTAACGGGCTATAGCAAAGCATTAGCGAAAACGGAAGAACTCTTGAAACGTGATAAAGTGGTGATTGCTGAGGCTGCGTTCGGGGTTGAAAATATGTTCATCCGTGCGGATATAGTGCGCAAGGATGGAAATCGTATAGACCTCATCGAAGTGAAAGCGAAATCCTTCAACCCGAACACAGATAGTTGGATGGGGAAACGTGAGAAAAACAGCATTAATACAACTTGGCGGGAATACCTTTATGATTTGGCGTTCCAACGATATGTGGTATCACTCGCGAAACAGGATTATGAGGTACACAGCTATCTAATGCTTGCCGACAAAAGCCGCATTGCCGATGTGGACAATCTGAACCAACTATTCAAGATTCGCAAGGAGAACGGCTGTACATCCATTGAGGTCAATCCGGAAGTGAAACAGAAATTGGAATCGTCCAAAGTAGAAATACTGACTGCTTTTGACGCAGAGGAGGTAGTTCAATCCATCATTAATGGCACAAGTGGAGAGCAAGCTACATATTTAGGAGGTAAGAAGTTTGTGGACTTTGTAAAAGATATGTGTGAAGCTTGGACGAATGACCAACGCATCGCTTCAGATCTATCAAGTAGTTGCTTCAAATGTGAGTTCTGCAATCCAACTCAAGCGGGCATGAAAGACGGACGAGACGAGTGCTGGCTTGACAAGGCTAATTTCGCGCCTTCCAAATCCCCAAAATCTCTGATTTCGGAATTATGGGATTTCTGCAAAAAGGACATGATGATTAAGGCAGGATTATATTATCTTGATGAAATAACCGAAGAACAAGTCAAACGGGAGCATAATACAAAACCCGAAGATGGCTTATCTTCTTCGGATCGTCGTTGGTTACAAATAGCTATCGCCACGCAGAACAAAGAACTGATGGAGGAATTTGGCAACGACTTGCAAGGCGACACATATCTGGATTGCGAAGGGATTAAGGCATATATTAAAGCCCACGATATACGTCCTCCGTATCACATGATTGATTTCGAGACAACTGCGGTAGCGTTGCCGTATTACAATGGTATGCATCCCTACGAACAAGTAGCATTCCAGTTCTCACATCATATCATTACGCCTAATGCGGATGGCACTTTTTCTATTGAGCACAAAGGGCAATGGCTGAATGAAGACGTGAATGCATTCCCGAATTTTAAGTTCGTGCGTGCGCTAAAATCCCAATTGGAGAAGGACAATGGTACTATCTTCCGCTATTCTCACCATGAAAACAACATCCTTAACGAGATAAAACGCCAGTTAGAGGATAGTAACGAAGCCGATAAAGAGGAATTGATTGCGTTTATAGATAGTATCACGCATGAGGTGAAAGTCCACAAAGGCGAGCGGGATATGATTGATTTGTGCGATATAGTAAAAAAATTCTATTATTGCTATAGCCAAATGCACGGTTCTAACTCAATCAAACAAGTGCTGCCGGCAGTACTGAATAGTTCCTCTTATCTGCAAAACAAATATAGTCAGAAGATTTATGGAAAAGATATTCCAAGCCAGAATATTCCGGCAGATGAGCCTATTGCATGGATAAGCTACATGGTAGACGGGACGATTGATAATCCGTATCACCTGTTGCCTTCCGTTGCTACTTATTTGGATTTGTCAGAAGAACAAGCACAAAAATTGGAGGACTCTCAATCCGAATCGGTGGATGATATGACAGTAGCTAACGGAGGGGCAGCCTTAACTGCCTATAGCAAACTGATGTTCTGTGACGGTACGATGGATCCGGCATTAAGGAAAGCCTTGCTGCGCTACTGCGAACTGGACACCATGGCAATGGTCTTTATCTGGGAATATTTCTTGCATGAAATGTATGTCGCTCGAAAGCAAGTCGACAAACCTTTATGGGCTAATTAGGGCTAATTGCAAAAAAATACAACTTCTATTTTTTTATTTGAAAATAAAGTATTATCTTTGCCGCGCAAAATCGGAAGTATTGTTGAACTTAAATCAATTACGCATTATGAAGTTGTATAAAATCAAGTATTATATGCCGGAAATCTATGATTTCTGTGAAATAGCATTGAGCGAGGAAGAGTATAAGCAATATCGCGAAGCGGTAGATGAAGCACGTCGCGACTTTTTGGTAGATTTTCCGAAAGATAAAGATAACGCAGAAGCATGGCAGCAATATCTGGAAGAAACTATCTCGCAATGTGATTTTACCATCGAAATTTCCGACGAATTCAGTTCTCAGGAAGCCAAAGTGCTATGGATAGATTTGGACCACCCGCGAGAGGTAGAATATCCTGATATCCCGGACGAAGCCACGATAAAGTGTTCTTGCAAAGCTCTAGCAGAATACAACCATTTACTCCAAAAGATCTGTAGGGAACAACTTACTGACAAAGAGCTGGATTTTATAATCGCTTGTTTAGCAGACTCTAATTCTCCTGAGCCCGTGACAAATATCGATTTTGCAACCGTAGTACGATTTGTTCCGGCAGACATCATTGCTGATTTCTGGGATGCGTTTGATCCTACTAAGGCATATTTCAGTATGCCGGAAGAAAAAGAAATGCGGAATAAGAGGTTGGATATTTCAGAGGTAGCCGCGACACTCTGTGTCCGTTTTGCAAGGGAATCAGAACTGCCGGAAGTTACCGAGGTTGAGTATATCCCGTTGGAGTCTCTTGGTTACTATGACGCGGAAGCATTCCAAATCGTTTTTTGCCCCGAACGAATAAAGAAAGCGCAGGAACAATCCGCACAGAAGGACAATCCCGAAAATTCATTGCCGTTGTGCCAAAAGGCGTTTGTCGCAGCCATGATCAGTGCAGCATTTGATCACACAAATCATCTGGACAAGCACGGACATATAGTAAGAGCCATCCACCAAAAATAGCATCATGATCTTAAAAAAAATTAAAAGATTAACTTCTATTTTTTAATTTGAAAATAAAGTATTATCTTTGCAGCGCAAAATCGGAAAGTGCCCCATGCCGAGCAAAAACGGGCGAAACTTTAAAATTTGATATGATATGGACAAACTACTGAAAATTCCATCTAAACTGCTCAATTATGATGCATGCAGTCATGATATCTGCCAAGTGGATGGCATAGATCGGCGCATCTCTCCTTATTCGCTAATAGAAATAGAGAAGGACTTTCGCAATGAATATGAGAATGCAAAAAATTTTTGTTCCCCGCTCTATAGTGTAGGTAGTAAATATGTTTGGACGCAGCAAAAGGATGCAATCGGGGTGATTTTTACAAAAGGCGGAGAGAAGAAAATAGATTTTAGATGGTGGAGAAAAACGTATTACATTTTCAAAAGAACCAATAGTTATAATCCTGACAAATATGTTATATCTTTAGGGGATGAGTATTGTAGAAAAGAGATTCGGTTTGAAGATGAAATAGAATTACTGCGCATTGACGAAAGAGACTCCGTCGTGGCTAAGAATTATGATTTTTATATCAACAACTATTACGGGAATGTGACGATAGAAGGAACAGGCAAGGCGAAAAACAATCATCTCTTTTTCCGTGCACCTCAACCCAACGAAGAACCGGCTGATGGCAAGTTGGTTAGATTGACAGAGGCGCCTCGTTTTAACAATGACGGAAGCCGGCGGGACGAATTCTGGAGCAGGCCTATTACTTTGCATGCCGCAGCGGTAACATATGTCGAAGAAATTGAACAGAACTGTTATGAATCTCACCAATACAAAGGGAGCCGTTTGTATCTCATAGGACTACTTCCCAAAGAATTGTCGGAAAAAGACAAACGATTCCTTTGCGAAGGCATTCCTTATGTGGATGTATGGGAAAATCCTGAGTTGGTCGTCAAAAAACTCAAAGACGCCGGCTGGGGAAAATAAAGTATGACAGAAAGGAGAGAATACAGAAAAGGTCGATACGTTTATCTATTAGACGACAACGACCATACCGCCTGGATTAAACAGGGGCATATCGGTAGGTGTAAGACTTACCGAATCCCCTCCTCTGTAAATATAGAAGGAGTGCGTTTTATCGTTACTTCCGTTGAACTGGGAGCTTATAAGTGTCCGCATACGTTGCAGCATCTGATTTTTCCGGATACGATTGACTATATTGACGAGGATGAGTTTAGCCACTTGCCGAATCTCCGTAGTGTATATATAGGGAAAGGTGTGCAATACCTGAACAACTGGCATTTCCGTTGTTGCCCGAAGTTGCATTCCATTACGATTGATAGGCACAATCCGCATCTCAAAGTACAAGACGGGTTGGTGTTGACTCAAGATGGAACGACCTTGCTGCGAAGCCTGTTCAGACGTAGAGAACTCATTATTCCGGAAGGAGTGACGCGCGTAGAAAAAGTCGCATTCTGGTATGATGACAAACTGGAAAGTATAATCTTTCCAACTTCAATATGTGAAATAGGCGATAGCAGCTTCTCAGACATTCCGAATCTGAAAAAGGTCGTTATTCCTAAGGGGGTGGAAAAACAAATGTGTAATATACCTTTTGGGAAAAATTAATACCGATGAACAATAAATCCTCAAAATACATCGTGTCGGGACTTCTGCTGATTGCCTTATTGGCGTTGGGCAGTTGTTCCCGTCCATGCCAGCTGCAGACTTCGGAAGCTGTTCTGCAGAACTTTTATAGTTGCTCAACGGTAGATTGGGCATTGATAGACACGCTTTATTACCGCCCGTACAACTGCGACTGGCCGGACGAGATTGGAGCACAAATACATCCCGACTTCCCGCCTGAGTATGCTGCGAAATATTGGCACCGGTTACAAAATGCCAAGACCTATTTGCATCAGCAAACCCTTCCATTGCGTTGCGATGCATCGGAAGCGTTCATCGCTCAACTGAATCAAACTGAGTCGGCGTTGGATAGCGTGTTTGTACATATCGTCAGCCAAGAGTATTACCTGCGCCTCTTTGTGGACTGCTATGAAGAAGTCATGCCGCAAGAGATTGACCGGTGTTTTGTATTGTTAAAATAGCAAAATGAAATTAATTCGCCGAAAAACGGCAAAATAGAGGGATGCTGATTAACTTCTATTTTTTAGATTTAAATACTTTTTATATATTTGCCGGCGAAAACAGGAAACGCTCCAAATCCGATAAAGAGCAACCAAAACATTAAAACTATTTTTCGGGAGAATCCGATGCCGTAGTTCGGAAATAAGTATGGTAAACAACTTGAGTAGTATTGAATCCCAAATTCTTAAGTTTAATAATGATCCGCAAGTTTTTGCATTGCGTAATCGTTATGCTCAAAAAACGTTTTTGGATATAATGTCTGTTGCTCGTTCCGAAAATAGACATAGTGCATTTCTAGCTTGGTTGCTTAAAGGGGATGATTTTGCGGTGCCGGTTCAAGATCACCCTCTTGTGCATTTACTGGATATAATTATATCGAAAGTTGGTAACAACAGTGTAGACGAGGATAAAAGAGTTAATAATCAGAACGATAAGATATACAATTATAATCAATTAAAACAAATAATTCTAACTCGGGATATTAAATCTATAGTGATTGAAGAAGTAAAAACTGAAAAGAATTTAGGATTATTGTGTGTAAATAAAGAAGGCACATCGTTAGATGGTCTTCCTAAACTTGATAGGATTGATGTATATATACGGTTTTCTATTACCCCCAAAACAACCACTTCTTCATTATATTATGAGTTTATTATAGAAAATAAAATTAGTTCCTTTGAAGGTGGCTTACCCGGTGATAATGACAAAACCGTCAATGGTTCTTCAATCGGTGCCGAATTTAAAGCTATGCAGACTGTTCGATACTTCAAGGCGTGTACTCATAATGATAGAGAAAACAAGCCTAAGCACGGTAGCATATTTGTGTATTTAACGCCTGAACTCGAGAAAGATCCAAGTTCTCCATATTTCATTCATATCACATATCAAGATGTATTGGACAATATTTTTGAGCCGCTTCTATTACCGGAAGTGAATACGTCTGATAGGGTGCGGTTATTCCTTGAAGAGTATATTTCATCTTTATCACTACCTGCATATGAGCAAACTGATGACTCAGAGGAGAATACGCAGCAAATTAAGAATGCCATAATTATGGCGGTTCGCTCCAAAGAGAAAGAGCAACTTACGGAGCTATGGAAATCGTCCCACAAAGATTTAATAAAATCGGCAATAGAAGCATATAATCAAACAGAGATAGGAGATTATAATATTCAAACACTAAAGCAATTTTGCGAGTTAAATAAAGAATTGATAATCGCAATTTTGCGTGTGGCTTTAGAATCTAAGTCGAAGGATAATGATGAAGAATTAAAGAGTGCATATAAGGATCTCATCAAACAGAAACATGACTATTCAACCTTTAGAATTAATGATGAGACAATCGAATACCAAAAGGGAAGATTCTTTCTGGAAATAATAAAACGCTGGGAGGAAGCGTATAAAAATAATAAAATAGATGCTGATCCTATATCCGCAATACAAAAATTAAAGTTATGCGGTAATAATGACGATACTATCATATCAGAGGCTGACTATAATAAATTAGCTCCTAAAAAACAAGATGCCAAAACAAATCCTCAAGATAGGTATTATAAGGAGACAATTACAATTAATGGCACAAAATATTATGTCACTACGCAATGGGGACAAGGAGGACCTAGGTTTCAAAATTGGCTTGATTATATAGGAATAACATTTGATACGTTTAATAATATACCAAATGGAGGAACAAATGATTTCAAAGATTTGACTGTTAAAAGTGATCGTGAAGGAGGTAAGATTCTTGGCACTATCGGAATAAAGAAAATTACATGTAAGCGAATATTGAAATAAGCAATAATCTGAAAAGCACTTATGGCTAATCAGGGCTAATCGTAAAAAAGATTAACTTCTATTTTTTAGTTTCAGAACTTTATTGTATCTTTGCAGCCGAAAATTAAATTTTATCATTATGGATACAAAAGGCTCAATCTTCAATTACGGCATTCAGGCACAAAAGCCGTATGCATTATATATTCACGGCTTAGGATCCAGCGCGGCGTCAGGAACAAAATCTTCTCTGGCACGCAGTCTGGACGGCTACGAATGGCTATCACCGGAGATAACACATAATCCATTTGAATCGCTGAATATCCTCAATGAGTGGATTGCTGCATTCCAACCGGCTCTTATTGCTGGTACGTCGATGGGTGGCTTGTTGGCGATGTATGTCAACAGTCCCGATGCCATCAAAGTAGTTGTCAATCCGTGTATTGAGATTGAACGAGTGCTACGTAAGATAGGGTATGGCAAGCATCCTTATCTGCAACCGAGGGAGAATGGCGAGACGGAATATACCATTGACGAACCGATGATTCGGCAGTTCATCTCGTTCCGTGAATCCCTTACGCCTGTTCCCGGAACACGGAACATTGCGCTTTTCTCCACGGACGATGAACTGATAGGGCGTGAGTTCTCGAAGAAAAACGCAGCTATCTTGGAATCCTTGGGCTATGAGATCTATTGGAATGCCAAATTTGGGCATCGCTGCAACGAGCAAGCCGCCAAACAAATCAAGAATATTCTATCGGTTTGAGGCTAATTGGGGCGAATTGCAAAAAAAATTAACTTCTATTTTTTAATTTGAAAACAATTTTGTATCTTTGCGTCATTATTAATTTAAAACGCGCACAATTATGAGAACAAGCAAGAAAACAAAAACCGAAGAAAACGAGTACTGGTTGGATGATTTGTTGGAGCAACCCGAAAACCACAGCGTAGAACCGGATGGTTCGATATTGTATGGCTATGATGAGGAACCCAAACTATTCTCGCAAGGCTGGTGGCTGAATACAAAGAATGCCATTGTAATGGTGTGGGCGGCGAAGAACCCGTTTAACGAGAATCGCAAAGTGATGAAGGCTGGTCTTCCACTCGTGCATCCCGATGCGTACCGTATATTCTTCCCGTTTAGTTATTACCGTGATGCGATAGCCTCTAAAAGGTTTTTCGAAACCACGTTTTTAGGTGAATTGATTATGGAAATGCTTGTGCTGATTGGATTGAGCATCATAGTGTGCGGTGTGGCAATCCTATTTTGCAAACTAACAGGAATAGGCTTGGCATGACACGCGAACTGATTCAAGCCGTACATGACAACGGCCTTTTATGGTATCTGTTGCGAGGCGTGTCGGACGGTTTGTCTGACAACTTGGATGATACTGCTGTTAAACAGACGGCAGAAGATATTCTTGCTCTTCTGCCGTCCGTCAGTATGGATCAATCTACTCGCGTCCGGATGACTGCTTACCTGCAGGATGTTGTCCGCTGCATAACCGTTGATGCCGAATCGCTCTTGTAGAGCTGTTCGCATTAGCAGAAACCTGCTATGCGAACACGCTCGTCACCTCGCCGGTTAAGGCGTTCGGCCTCGCAAGCCGAGCTAATAAGTGACATGTCAAGATCTTCAGAGTCGTGCAGAATATTGCTCACAACTTGTTTGCGGGCAATATTTTCTATTTGGCCGCCGCTGAAGTCATACTTGCCGGCCAGTATGCGTGCGTTATCATCGCTCAGAGTAGGGAGCATGGCTTGCCAGATATGCCGACTCTCCTCTGCGGTAGGCTTCAGGAATTCCACTTTATAGAGGAAGCGGCGGTCGAAAGCACTGTCCAGATTCTGCGTCAGGTTGGTGGTGGCAATCAGTATACCGTCCAGATTCTCCATCTCCTGCAGCAGAATATTCTGCATGGTATTCGCCATCTGATCAACCGAGTGCTCCACTTTGGTCAGGCGCACACTGAGCAGAGCGTCTGCCTCGTTCAGCAGCAGGATAGGGGTGAGCGCGGAATCATGGCACAGGCGACGGTAGCGCGTGAAGATCTGCTTCACGTTCTTCTCGCTCTCGCCTACATACTTGTCGCGCATCTGCGACATATCTACCTGCATGATATCGCGCCCCGTCTTCCGTGCCAGTTGCAGAACGGTTTCCGTCTTGCCTGTGCCCGGCAAACCGTAGAACAGGCATGCAAATCCCTTGCGCATACCATGGGCTTCCAGACTTTTTTGCACGCGGCTGAATTTGTCAGGCGACAGCAGATCTTCAAGCTCCGATATTTGTTTGGCTGTTTTTGTGGGGTAGAATAGAGCTTTCTTGCCGATGCTCTCGGCATCAATCACACCTTGCTTGGCACTGGTGGACGTGATAGGGCATAGTTCGCTCATCAGATCGACTGCAGCGCGATGAGAGAGGCACCATTCGTTTGAATTGGCCAACTCTCCTCCAGAGGGCTCCAGTAGTTTTTTTTCTATCAACGGGTGTTTGTCGTTGCGTAACAAGCGTATATACCTAATCCCGGCACTGGGTCTGAACAGCATTCGTATATTATCTGTATCCAAAGTGAATTGCTGATTGTAGTAAAAACCGCAACATGCATTCAGCAGCAGCAACTTCTCGTCATTGGTCAAACCGTATTCGTTGATCTGGCGGCAGAATGTCAATTGTTGGTTGCTGTTGATGATGGCTGATGTAGTGAATTGAAGCTCTTTTTCATCGATGTCGTCTTCGATATATGCTTGAATAGTATCAGAGAGCATGGTTATCATATCATCGCCGTTCATGTTACTATAGTCCTGTGGCTTTACGACACTGTTCTTCTGAAACGCTGTAATAACACGGAAAGGAACATGATAGTCCATTCGCTCTTCTCTTGATGATTTTCGCTCAAGCAGATACCCTTTCTCGCATAACGCTTGGATGTCATGGTAGCACACCATGATAGCTATGTTGCTGCAACTGATGAACCTGGCTATATCCTTGGTATCAATACGTTTATCAGGGTACATATTTACAAACAATGCGAGCAGTAGAGCTTGCATTGGAGTAATCTCCAATCGATTACCAAGTTCCGTGGCATAGAAGGCAAGTAGCGGACGCTGGATAAGTTGTTTGGGTGAACCTTGGTCTGCTGCCATATTGGCAATGTGTTCCATCAGATCCATCAGGCAACGGTCATTTAGATCCTCATCGCCTGACAGCGATTCCATGGGCTTGTGTGCGTTCTTCAACGATTTAGTGGCTTTCTTGTCATAGTTCTCGGCTAACCATTCACTGAATTTTTTGTTCATACGACCTCCTATTTTAAGTTGTTAATGACTGTTTTTGCGCTATACACGTGCGTGCATAGTCAATATTGTTCCCGACGTTTCGGAAACCTGCGGCAAATATAATAATTTGTTTTAAAATTAAAAAATAGAAGTTGTTTTTTTTTGCATTTAGCCCCGATTAGCCCTGATTTATCTGTCATTTGATACCCGTATTGTCAAAATCGTGCCGTTCCATCGGGGTTTTATCGGGGGATTGTCGAAGTATGATGTGCGTTTTGGAGGTGAAACGGTTGGGATAACCTATACGATTTTTAATAAAAAAACGCTACAAAGCTGCAAAAATATTTGCATATTTCCAAATAAAATCGTATCTTTGCATCCGAAATGGAGCAAAATAATTTCACATCCGGTCCTGTGCGTACACTTAGTTTGCAAGAATTAGGCGTAGATCGTTTGACGGATTATGAGTTGTTGTCTGACTCTGGCCACAACTTGGTTTATCGTGCGCAAATGGGTGGTAAATGGGTGGTTCTGAAGGCTGCCAAACCCACCGAAGGCGAACTGACCCGCAACCGGCTGTTGTTAGAGCGCGAATTTGAGATCATGCATCGTTTGGATTCAATCTACGTGGTCCAAACGATAGCCATGGTGGACAATCAGCAATTAGGCCGCGCTATCCTCATGGAGTATGTCCATGGCCGACCGCTTGACCGTTTTCTGGCGGAGAATCCTTCTCTTTCCGAGCGTCGCCGCGTGGCGGATGAACTACTGGAAGCACTGATTTTTCTGCATGAGAGGCAGGTTGTCCATGGAGATCTCAAGCCCTCCAACATCCTCATTACTGATACGGGCAACCATGTGAGGCTCATTGATTTCGGCTTTGCAGATAATGATGCCTATATAGCCAAGAACATCGGCTCCTCGCCCTCTGTTGCAACAACTGTTCCTTCTGGAAACGAGTGTCTGTCCGTAGCCAAAGACATCTACGCGCTGGGCAAGATCTTACAGAGGCTTTTCCTCGGACGGATGAGGGGGATTATTCGCCGTTGCTGCTCTGTTAAACCGACACAGCAGTATGAGTCTGTCCGGCAGGTGCGTGCGGCAGTGCAGCGTTATTGGCGGATGAGGTGGCTGTTGCCGGTATTGTCAGGTGTGTTGCTTGCCGTTGCAGCGTTGTTGTGGCTGTCGCGTGCGTATGAGCCCTTGCAACAACCGGTCGCAGAGTCGCCATCGGTGGACTCCGTATGGCTGTGCGCACGAAACGAGGCGGAGGAGCAATTTGCATCTCTATGTCAGATTTATGTCGATTCGCTAAGATTCGTGCCGGAGAAGACCATGAACGCGGCTATTCCGCTGCTGTCCAACTATGGGAATAGGATGTTAGAGGAGCGCAACAGACTGATAGAAACCTATCCGCAATATGAGGATTCCTTGCATCAATTCTATCTTTCCCGTTTACTCCGTGATTATCAACGCTTGCGGAATATATGTGAAGATTATCCGTTGGTTTATTCCAAATCGGAGTAATGCCAAATTTTTCCTAAAGAAATATCAGTAATTCTAAGTCGGATTTAGGGCTTATTAGGGCGTAAAGGCTAAAACCTTTGCGCCTTTTGCTTTTTTGTATGTTGTATCTTTGTATCGTGTTTCGGTTGCAGAGCATCTCACCTGCCACTTTCAGCATAACTCAAGACGGATATGAGACGAGAGCAAGAGGGAGGCTAAAGCGAATTGAAAGCGAGTTAACCCGAGACTTATTTGCATTTCTTGCTTCACCTGAACTATTTTTTCACTGATAAATTTGCAAATGTGCATTTTTTTTCGTACCTTTGCACTCTGAACAGAAAACACATCAAATAAATCTATTATTATGAAAAAATATTTACTCCTATTTACTCTGGCAATCGTAGTATGTGCCGCCTTGCAGGCACAGGATTGTCTGTATCCCGAACTGGACGGCAAGAAAGGTGAAGAGATCCGTAACGTGCTGTTCAACAAGATAAAAGACCACAAGGTCCTGTCGTACAACAGCGTGTGGGCGAGCGTCACCGGTGCAGATGACCGCAATGACGGTTCGGGTACAATATGGGATATGTACTCCGATTGCGTGTTCGACAAGTGGGACGACAAGTGTGGCAGCGGCGAGTCGGAGGATGACTGCGAGTGCTACAACCGCGAACACAGTCTGCCCAAGAGCTGGTGGGGCGGCGATACGGATGTGCCGATGTACACCGATTTGCACCACCTGATACCTACCGATCGACTCGCCAATTCGCAACGCTCGGCGTGGCCGCTGGGTGAGGTGAGCAGTGTGGAGTGGACTAACGGCTCGAGCAAGTTGGGCTACGGCACATTCGGTTCCAGCGGCAACAATATGACGTTTGAGCCTGCCGACGAGTACAAAGGCGACTTTGCGCGCATATACTTCTATATGGCAACCTGCTACAAGGATCAGGACTTTACCGCCGGAGGTAAAGGCTACAAGGTGTTCATCAACGGCACTGCAAACTTCGTGAACACGGCGCTGAACCTGTATCTGAACTGGCACAGAAACGATCCGGTGTCGGACAAAGAGATACGTCGTAACAACGCCGTAGCGAAGAAGCAGGGTAACCGTAACCCGTTTGTAGATGCGCCTGAGTTGGCGGAATACATCTGGGGAAACAAGAAGTCCGTTGCATACAGCTGCGGTACAGGTAGTGCCGTGGAGGATGTTAACGCTGGCGAGACTGTGCGCGTGAAGAAAGTGATCGAGGGCGGGCACCTGTATCTAATCCTGCCGGACGGCACGCGGTACACCGCCACAGGAATGCTCGCAAAGTAGCGTAGAGACCGGCGGCAAACAAAACAATAACCCTAACTATATCCATAACACAAGATGAAAAAGATTACAACAGCACTGATTGCCGTTTGGCTGACGGTTGTGCCATGTCTGGCTGACGGATTGGATTATCCGTGCCAGAAACTGATTCAGAAGAACGAGTTTGCCAAAGCGCACAGCGAGATTTCTGCGCTGCTGCAGAAGAAACCCGAAGATCTGTCGGTTATCTATGCCGCATTTTGTCTGTACTTTGCGGAAGAGAACCCGAACAGAAGCATTGAACAGGCCTATCGCTATGCCTGCAAAGGCAAGGAGATAACCTCCACCAAAAAGGACAAAGAGACCGCCAAGATGATGGGCAAAGGTTATACCCGGTATGTGTTTGAGTGCGCTATTGACCGTTGTGTGCGTCACGAGATAGATGTAGCGAAACAGACAGACACGCCGGAAGCGTTCCAAGCCATAAAGGTTAAGTTTCCCGATTGCAGTTCGTCGTTACGCACTATGTTGAAGGATGGTGAGGAAACTGCAGCCTATCATCAGGCATGTGCCGCGAACACAATAGAGGCATACGAGGCGTTCATCAGAAACTACCCGAAATCGAAACTGGTAGAAAATGCGCAGTGGAATATCCATGAATCCGCCTACAACGAACTCGCCCGGTATAACTCGCGCAAGGCACGTACCGACTATTTGATGCGTTACCCCGACAGCCATCGCTGTTTGGATGTGCTGAACAGTTTGTACCCAGCACCGTACCGTGAAGACGAACTGGACGAGAGTACCTACTGGGCGTACCGCCAGTTGACAGACATGAAGGAAAACGAGCCTGTCTCTGCCTTGCTTATGCAGCGTTCGCTAATGCGGTATGCACAACGTAGCAAGAATTTTTATATATCAGAATACGGCACGAAGCATTTTGTAACGCCCATTCGCGACTCTTGTTGGCTGGTACTGCATGACGTGTTTATGGAGTGCAATGAAGTGGATAAGTTCAAGTACTTCTATGACCAATATCCAAACAAACGTTTCCCGGACATAGTGCGTCATGACAGCATTGTGATCCGTGAAGGCAGAAATCCCAATTCGGTGGATTTTATCAAAGTGGCAGCTCCGTACCCGCTGGCGTACGACATGATGGTGGAGAATATAGCCGAGTTTGTCAACAGGGGCAAGTGGGAGGACGCGGCAGCGTACTGTGCGCAATTCAGTGAAGCGTTTGGCGACGACCGCCGCTACAAAGGCTTGATGGATGTGCTGACTGCACCGATTGACAAGGCGATAATCAGGCAACGGCTGCCGAACACAATCAATACGAAGGACGGTGAGGAATATACTCCCATATTGAGTTTTGACGGGCAGTCGATGTACTTTACGGCTCGATATAGAAAGGACAACATCGGCCATGAGGATATATTCGTCACCGCTAAAAACAAAAAAGGCCAATGGGCAAAACCGCAAGTTGTATCTGCCCTAAGCACCTACAGCGGCAACGAAGCGCCGGAGGCTATATCGACGGATGAGACAGAGCTGATCTTTTTCCAGAACGGCAAACTGCTAAGTTCGCAAAAGACGGAGACAGGCTGGGATACCCCCAAGCCGCTGTCGGAAAACATCAATATAGCCAAGTGGCAGGCGGACGTAATGTTGACGAGTGACGGCAAAGCCATGCTGTTCACGGCTCAAAAAGGCACCTCGCGTGAGGCGTATGTATCCAGGAACATCTTTGTTTCGCTGAAAGACTCAGCCGGCAACTGGAGCAAGCCGATAGAACTGGGCCCGAGCATCAACACCGCCCGATCGGAGCGAACAGCGTATCTGCACCCGGATATGACTACACTGTATTTCAGCTCCGAGGGACATAGTTACCTGGGCGAGTTGGATGTGTTCAAATCCACGCGTCTGAATCCGAACAGTTGGACGGAGTGGAGTGAGCCGGTAAACCTGGGCAAACAGGTAAACACAACCGATGACGATTGGGGTTACAAGATTTCAACCGACGGCAAGACTGCATATTTCTCTGCCGATAATGACTTGTATAGTATGGATATGCCGGAAAATATGCGTCCGAATCCTGTAGTCGCAATTTCGGGATATGTAACGGACAATGCCGGCAATGTAGCCAAAGTTGCCGTGCTGTGGCATAACGATGATCTGGACATCGATGCGGGAACGATAAAAATAACGACTGACGATCGTGACGGAGCCTATTTCTATGTGCTGCAACCGGGGTATATATACAGTTATTCCGTGAGCGATGACAACTATCAACCCTATACGGAAACCATCGACCTGCGTGGCATAAACGAGATGACCAGCAAAGAAGTGAATATCCGCCTTACTCCTGTCAAAAAGAGCGGAGTAGGAATGCAGAAAGTAACTGAAGATTAATCACAGTCAAAACAGAAAACTATGAAAAAGACGATACTGTTGATAGGCTTGTCCATCGTGTTTGCTGCTACGTGTATGGCAGCGGAAGCACCCGAATATCCGTATCAGAAGCAGATATCCAAAGGTGAATATGCCAAAGCAGAGACTGAGATATTGAAGAAACTTACCCAGTCGCCCGACGATATACCGCTGCTGTATGCCGCTACGCAGTTGTATTTCGCCTCAGGCAACCCGCAGCGTGATGTCAAGCGGGCGTACGCGTATGCGTGCGAATGCAATAAATACTATAGGTCAGCCTCCGCCAAGGATGTAGCAAAGTGGGAAAAGAACGGTCTGACCGCTGAGGTCGTTGCCAGCGCAGTGCATGATTGCTGTGTAGCCGCACGGGATATAGCACATAAGGCGGATCAGACGGAAGAGTATGAATCGTTTCTGCGCACCTATACCGAGTGCTCAAGCAGCATCCGTGACGAGGTGACCGTATGGCGGAACAATGCCGCCTATCGCGACGCCTGCCGGGAGAACACCGTTAAGGCGTACGAGAGATTCCTGCATCTATACCCGGATGCCGGGCAGGTGGCTGATGCGCAAAACAAAATCTACGATATAGCGTACAATGCAGCAGTCAAATCCAACCGGAATGCAGCATATACGGATTTCATCCGTACATATCGCTACAGCCCGCAGATATTGGATGTACTGAACCGGTTACACCCCGGCACGTACAAGCAGGGTGGTATTACGGCATTCAACTGGAAAGAACATATACCTGCAGCCACCGACACTGCGGAAAGCGAACTGGCGGCAACAATGCTTACGCAGCGCGAACTAATGCGTCTGGCGGTAGCCGGCACCAACTATGAGATAGCCAAGTTCGGCTACTATAATTTCTACGACCCGATGCTTGACTCCTGCTGGCTGGTGCTGCACAAGGTGCATAGCGCAACAGGGCAACTGCGTGATTTGCAGGATTTGTACAGACATTATCCCAACGACCATTTTCCGAACCTCAAAAGCCACGAACAGCAGGTGCTGGCTGCATGTCAGCAATTCTATACCGACCAATCTATGAGCGAAGAGGATTTTATCCGTGCGGCAGCGCCGGATAAAATAGCCTACGACCAACTGATTCGCGCCATATCGCCCAATCTGAATACCGGAAACATAAGTGCCTGCATCCGTTATTGCGAGCAGTTTGCCCGTCAGTTCGGTGACGACAGCAGGTATAACTCATTGCTGGATATACTGAAAGGCAAAGACGAGAAAGTGGAGAAACGTCCGTTGCCCGCAACTATCAACACTGCCGGAGGAAAGGAGTATCTGCCTATCCCCTCTGCAGACGGCAATACAATGTATTTCGTAGGCACCTCGCGCCGCGACAACCTTGGCGGGGAAGATATATTTGTTGCCACCAGAGATTCCTTTGGCACGTGGCAGCCGGCAACCATCGTGCGCGAACTTAGCAATGCCCAAACCCACGAAGGCGTGCATTCGGTGAGCACCAACGGTGCGTCACTAATCGTGTTCAAGGAGGGCAAACTGCAGATCACCGATCACACGGCGGACGGCTGGAGCGCCATGACACCGCTGCCGGATAATATAAACATCTCGTCGTGGCAGTGTGACGCCATGATATCCAGCGACGGCAAGGCCATGCTGTTTGCAGCACGATACCCGACAGCGTACGAGAAAGATACCTCCATCAATATCTTCGTCTCGCTTCGGGATACAACCGGGCAATGGGGAACGCCGTTCGATATAGGTCCGGCAATCAATACACCGTATATCGACCGTTCGCCGTTCCTGCATCCGGATATGAAAACCCTGTACTTCAGTTCGGGCGGGCACGGCGGTTTGGGCGGACTGGACGTATATAAATCCACACGTCTGAACGATGACTCATGGACCGAATGGAGCGAGCCGGTGAACATAGGCAAACAACTGAATACCACGCGCAACGACTGGGGGTACAAGTTCACAACCGACGGCAAGACCGCCTATTTCTCCGACGGCGATGATATATACAGCGTAGCCCTGCCGGAAAGCATGCGTCCGAATGCCGTGGCAACCGTGTCAGGACATGTAACGGACGGATACGGATCGCCTGTCAAAGTGGTTATCCGCTGGGAGGATTTGGATAATCACAAGGATATCGGTCAGTCGGAGACGGATGCCGCTGACGGCTCGTTCTTCCTGGTTCTGCCACTCGGACGATTGTACGGCTATTATATCGATGATGAGCGGTTTTATCCGCTGTCCAACAATATTGACCTGCGCGATATCACCGAGATGACAACTATCCGCAAGGATATCCAACTGGTGTCGTATAAGCAGATGGTGGAGGAGGGAATGGCGGTGAATGTGAATAATCTGTTCTTCCCGGTCAACGAGTGGGAGCTGTTGCCGCAATCCGAAAACGAACTATTACGAGTGGCAGCCATCATCAACGCTCACAACTTCCGGGTAGAGATCAGCGGTCATACGGACGCTTCGGGCGATGCGAAAAAGAACAAAGTGCTCTCGCAGCAACGTGCTGATTCCGTACGTGACTTCCTTATTCAGGCAGGATGCAATCCCGACATGTTGACTGCCAAGGGATACGGCTCCACCAAACCCGTTGCCGACAATACGACCGACGAAGGCAAACAACTGAACCGAAGGGTGGAGTTGCGATTCCTGGACAACTGAACAATTTTTTGATTGACGCAGGTTATCTATTGTGTGCAATTTTGGCGAAATGTCCGTAAAATATAAAATTTTCTACCAGAATAGTAAAAAAATGTCTCAAATATTTGCATATTTGAATAATTTTTTGTATCTTTGTGCCGAAAAACATCATTTTATTTGTCAATAATAAAAATCCCAATACAATGAATCTATCCGAATTAACCGACAAGATCTACGCTGAGGGCGTGGAGAAAGGTAAAGAACAAGCTTCTGCCATCGTAGCCGAGGCTGAACAGAAAGCTGCAGACATCATTGCTGCTGCCGAGAAGAAAGCTGCGCAGACCCTGGAGGCTGCCAAAGCTGCTGCTGCCGAACTGGACAAGAACACCCGTTCGGAGCTCAAACTCTATGCCGAGCAATCGGTGAATGCTATTAAGACCGAGGTTACCAACCTGCTGACCGACAAATTGGCTGCTGATAGCGTGAAAGCCGCTACAGCCGATGCCAAGTTCATGCAGAAGATCATCGCCGATCTGGCAGCACAACTCGCCAAGGGCGGAGAAGTGGTGATCGAGGCCAAGGATGCCGAAGCACTGAAGAAATACTTTGCCGCCAACGCCAAGGAGCTGCTGGGCAAGGGCGTAGAGATCAAAGAGGTCAAAGGTATAAAGACCGCGTTTGCCATCGCACCCAAAGACGGCGGATACAAGCTTGCCTTCGGCGACGAGGAGTTCATTGCTTACTTCAAGGAATTCCTGCGTCCGCAACTCATTGAACTATTATTCTGATTTACTTGATGGCCAAATAAATGACCAAATGGTAAATGACTAAATGGTAAATGTCATGGGTTACGAATATTTAATAGCAGGCTTTGAGGACATTGCGCTCAGTGAGCGCGTGCAGACCTCCGAGGAGCAGTTGCTTGAGTTGCTGGATGAACATTTGTCCGACAGCGACAAGCAGTTACTGGCTTTGCTGCGCCGAAAGAACGACGATCCCACAATCATGGAGTTGTTGGAGGACGATGCCATTCTGGACCGCAAGGCAGAGCTCAACCTCAGTGACGAGGATTTTCGCACGCAACTGCTGTACGAGCAGGGCCTAAAATGCCGGAACAAGTTCGTGCGCGACTGGTTCGCTTACAACATGGATGTCAACAACGTGCTCGCCGCTACCGTGGCAATCAAGCACGGCATGGATGTGCAGAAAGTTGTGGTTGGCGAAACGGAGGTTGCGCAGGAGCTTCGCAAGAGCGGCTCGGCGGGCAACAACGCCCGTCTGGCGGCACTCGTTCCCGACCTGAAAGAGGTAGTGGACATAGCCGCGATAAGTAACCTGCTTGATCGCGAGAAACATATCGACGCGCTGCGCTGGCAGTGGCTTGAGGATCGCACCTTGTTTGAGGTGTTCAATATCGAAGCCGTGCTGGCGTATTACCTGAAAGCCTCCATCTTGCACCGTTGGGACAATCTAACGGTAGAGCAGGGCGAACAAGTGTTCCGTGCTATGGTGGCGGATATGAAAAAAGGTGTTAAGCTGGATTAGCCCTTTACTCGTGCCCTTTAGGGCTAAGAAAAAAGGAATAAAATTAGATTAAAGATATGACAACAGGAAAAGTAAAAGGTATCATCGCTAACCTCGTGACCGTAGGTGTGGATGGTCCTGTATCGCAAAACGAAATCTGCTATATCCACATCGGCGATGTGAAGTTGATGGCAGAGGTTATCAAGGTTACCGGCGACAACGTGTTTGTTCAAGTGTTTGAATCAACACGTGGTCTAAAAGTAGGTGACCCCGTAGAGTTCACCGGCCACATGTTGGAGGTGACTCTCGGTCCCGGTCTGTTGAGCCGTAACTACGACGGTCTGCAGAACGACCTGGACAAACTGACCGGTGTGTTCCTCAAGCGCGGTGAGTACAGTTTCCCGCTGGACGAGGACAAGAAGTGGGCATTCAAGCCTCTCGCCAAGGTTGGCGATAAGGTTGAGGCTGCGGCTTGGCTGGGTGAGGTGGACGAGAACCACCAGCCGCACAAGATCATGGTGCCGTTCGTGTTTGAGGGCGAATATACGGTTAAGTCTATTGTCAAAGAAGGTGAGTACACAATCAATGACACGATAGCCGTGCTGACCGATGCCGACGGCAATGAGAAGAAAGTTACAATGGTGCAGAAGTGGCCGGTGAAGAAAGCCATCACTGCTTACAAGAGCAAACCGCGTCCGTTCAAACTGCTGGAGACCGGCGTACGTACCATCGATACGGCTAACCCGATCTGCGAGGGCGGTACAGGATTCATTCCCGGTCCGTTCGGTACAGGTAAGACCGTGCTGCAGCACGCTATCAGTAAGCAAGCCGAGGCGGACATCGTGATCATCGCTGCCTGCGGTGAGCGTGCCAACGAGGTAGTGGAGACCTTCACCGAGTTCCCTGAACTCGACGACCCGCACACCGGCCGCAAACTGATGGAGCGTACCATCATTATCGCTAACACATCGAACATGCCTGTGGCTTCGCGTGAGGCTTCCGTTTATACCTCAATGACCATAGCCGAGTATTACCGCTCGATGGGTCTGCGCGTTCTGCTGATGGCTGACTCGACATCCCGTTGGGCACAGGCTCTGCGTGAGATGTCCAACCGTATGGAGGAGTTGCCCGGACAGGATGCTTTCCCGATGGACCTTTCTGCTATCATCGGAGCATTCTACGCACGCGCGGGATACGTGTACCTTAATAATGGTGCTACAGGTTCAGTTACGTTCCTCGGTACGGTTTCGCCTGCCGGCGGTAACCTCAAGGAGCCTGTAACTGAAGGTACGAAGAAAGTTGCCCGTTGCTTCTACGCACTTGAGCAGGCTCGTGCCGACCGCAAGCGTTATCCGGCTGTTAACCCGATTGACTCGTACTCGAAGTATATCGAATATCCCGAATTTGCCGATTATATTACCAAGCGTATCAACGCCGAGTGGCTGCCTAAGGTCAATGATATGAAGACCTATCTGCAGCGCGGTAAGGAGATTCAGGAGCAAATCAACATCCTTGGTGATGACGGTGTTCCTGTAGATTATCACGAGAACTTCTGGAAATCCGAAGTTATCGATTTCGTTATTCTGCAGCAAGACGCGTTCGACAAGATTGACGCAGTCTGCCCGCTGGAGCGCCAAGAGTATATGCTTGACCTGGTAATGGATATCTGCAAACACGACTATGAGTTCGACAACTTCCTGGACGTAAGCGAATACTTCAAGCGCGTAATCAACCTGTGCAAACAGATGAACTACAGCGAGTTCAAGTCCGAGCAGTTTGAAGACTACCGCAAAAAACTTGCCGACCTCTTGGCTGAAAAGCAGATTGCTTAAACGGCTAAATGCTTAAATGACCAAATAAATCGTAAATCGTAAATGACTAAATCGTAAATAACATGGCAAAAGCATTTCAAAAAATATATACGCAGATTACTGCGATTACCAAAGCAACTTGCTCACTCAAAGCCAGTGGAGTAGGTAATGACGAGCTTGCCACGGTCAACGGCAAGTTGGCACAGGTAGTAAAAATCATGGGCGACAACGTAACGCTGCAGGTGTTTGAGGGTACGGAAGGTATCCCTACCAACGCAGAAGTTGTATTCCTGGGCAAAGCCCCGTCGCTGAAGGTGAGCGACCAGCTTGCAGGACGTTTCTTCAACGCCTACGGCGATCCTATCGATGGCGGTCCTGCTATTGAGGGCAAAGAGGTTGAGATCGGTGGTCCGAGTGTGAACCCCGTTCGCCGTAAGCAACCGTCGGAACTTATCGCTACCGGTATTGCGGGTATTGACCTGAACAATACATTGGTTTCCGGTCAGAAGATCCCGTTCTTCGCTGACCCTGACCAACCGTACAACCAGGTGATGGCTAACGTGGCTCTGCGTGCGCAGGCTGACAAGATCATCCTTGGCGGTATGGGTCTGACCAACGATGACTACCTGTACTTCAAAAACGTATTCAACAACGCCGGTGTGCTGGATCGTATAGTCAGCTTCGTTAACACGACGGAGAATCCGCCAGTTGAGCGACTGCTGATTCCGGATATGGCGCTGACAGCTGCCGAGTATTTTGCAGTGGAGAAACATCAGAAGGTGCTCGTGCTGCTGACAGATATGACACTCTATGCCGATGCTTTGGCAATCGTAAGTAACCGAATGGATCAGATTCCTTCGAAAGACTCTATGCCGGGTTCACTCTATTCCGACTTGGCAAAGATCTATGAGAAAGCCGTTCAGTTCCCCGAGCAGGCAGGTGGCGGATCAATCACCATTATCGCCGTAACAACGCTGTCAGGCGGCGATATTACCCACGCTATCCCTGATAACACGGGTTATATCACTGAGGGTCAGCTCTATCTACGCCGTGACTCGGATATCGGTAAGGTTATCGTTGATCCGTTCCGTTCGCTGTCTCGTTTGAAACAGCTCGTTGCCGGTAAGAAGACTCGCGAGGATCATCCGCAGGTAATGAACGCTGCTGTACGTCTGTATGCCGATGCAGCCAACGCCAAGACCAAGCAGGAGAACGGTTTCGACCTGACGAACTACGACGAGCGCTGCTTGGCATTTGCCAAGGACTACTCGTCGAAGATCCTGGCTATCGACGTCAATATCAATACCACCGAGATGCTCGACATCGCTTGGGAGTTGTTTGCTAAGCACTTCAAACCCGAAGAGGTGAATATCAAGCAGGTATTTGTTGACAAATACTGGGTAAAATAACCCAATGACCAAATGGCCAAATTAATGATAAAATTGTAAATGACCAAATGGTAAATTAAAATGGCAATAACATATCAGTTTAATAAAACATCGCTGCAAGGTCTGGAGAAGAACCTCAAGATGCGCCAGCGTACACTTCCGACCCTTCAGAACAAAGAGAGCGCGTTGCGCCTTGAAGTGAAGAAGGCGAAAGCCGAGATCAAAGAACTCGACGACGAAGTGAACCGCCGTATCAAGGATTATGACCAGATGCTTGCGCTTTGGGGTGAGTTCGACACATCGCTCATTCACGTGGATGATGTGCGGATGTCCATCAAGAAGATTGCCGGTGTACGTGTGCCTGTGCTGGATGAGGTCGTGTATTCTACCAAGGAGTTCAGCCTGTTTTCGTCCCCCAAGTGGTTTATTGATGGATTCGAACAACTCAAGGCTATCGCGGAGGTAGGCATCCGTCAGGAGTTTGTGCGCCGGAAGGTTGATCTGCTTGAGTATGCTCGCAAGAAAACTACTCAGAAGGTAAACCTGTTCGAGAAGGTGCAAATACCCGGTTATCAGGATGCTATCCGCAAGATTAAGCGATTCATGGAAGACGAGGAGAACCTCTCCAAGTCAAGTCAGAAAATAGTTAAGAGCAAGCGCGAGCGTGAGGCAGCAGCTGAAGCTGAGTCGCAAGCAGGAAAGGAGGGTGCATTATGATTGAGTCAATGAAGAAATATACGTTCCTCGTTCTAGCTTCGCAGTACGATGCTTTCCTTGAGAAAGTACGTGAGGCCGGCGTAGTGCATGTCACCCTCAAAGCCGAAGGTTTGGCTGAAGACGAGCAACTGCGCAAGACTATTGCCGATGCCGATGCTTTGCAGCGTCTGATTGAGGCGGGAGCCCCCGAGCAACTGCTCAGCGAACGCAATGCTGTCGTTGCCAAGATTGAGGCTACGAAGAAAGAGGCGCAACGCATGGCAGTCTGGGGCACGTTCAGTAGCGAACGAATAGCCGAATTGAAGACTGCCGGTTATGACCTGCACTTCTTTACCTGCCCGAAGAAAATCTTCCGTGAGGAGTGGGGCAGTATAGTTGCCAACGAGGGCGATACACTCTACTGCGTGGCTGTCACCAAGCGTCAGAATGATACTGTTCTTACTCTTGCCGGTGAGCCATACAGCCTGCCGGAGGGATGTGTTGAGCAGACACTCAATGAGCATAGTTCAGCCGAACTGCTGACCGATGTAGAGGCACTCACAGGGCTGCTTGCTGCAGCCGATGCACGAATCGATGCATGGGGCAAAGCAAACCTTGACGCCAAACGCGCCGAACTCGCAGAGCTGCGCAGGAGCATTGACTGGCAAAAGGTACAACTATCCTCGGATACCGCAGCCGATGGCGCATTGCGCCTGATGGAAGGCTTCTGCCCGACGGAAAAGACTGCCGAACTCAACAAAGTCCTTAATGAACTTGACACATATTACGAGGTTGAAGATCCTGTCGAGGGTGACGCTACACCGGTGAAACTGAACAACAACAAGTTCGCCAAACTCTTTGAGGTCTTTACCGGCATGTACGGTTGGCCAACGTATGGCGAGTTTGACCCGACGCCGATTTTGGCTCCATTCTACTTGCTGTTCTTCTCGATGTGTATGGGCGATGCAGGTTACGGTATATTGCTCATGTTGTTCGGATGGCTTACCTACAAGGGCAAACTGAAGATTGACATGTTTGATGGCCTTGGACCGATTATCATGACCCTGGGCGTCGGAACACTTGTCGTAGGCTTCTTCCTCGGCACAGCGTTTGGCATGGATCTGAGTGCGCTGTTCCCGAGCATCGATTACCTGTTCCTCAACGGCAAGGTTATTACGGAGGGCGGATTCCAGTACCTGACCAAAGCGCAATATGCAGCCTCCGGTATAGAAGGAGGCTACGACGTAGCGATGGTGCTTGCATTGGCTATCGGCGTGTTCCATATCTGTCTGGCAATGGTTGTCAAGGCGTTGTGTTACACCAAGCGCTTCGGTTTCCGCGCACAACTCGGTACGTGGGGCTGGACGCTGCTCATCGTGGGCGGTATAGCGGCACTGATCATCTGTATGGCTCTTAGTGTGCCGATGGAGGTTACCAAGACTGTGCTGATCGTCATTGCTGCAATCTCTGCACTGGGTATTTACGTATTCAACACGCCGGGGCGCAACCCGCTGTTAAATATCGGTGCAGGTTTGTGGGATACCTATAACATGGCTACCGGAATCTTGGGTGATACACTTTCGTATATCCGTCTGTATGCTCTTGGCTTGGCTGGTGGTATGTTGGGTGGTGCGTTCAATAATCTCGGACTGATGGTTATGGGCGGCTCAACCGAAGGTGCTACATGGCAGTGGATACCGTTCGTACTGATTCTGCTTCTCGGACACTTGTTGAATCTCGCCATGTCTTCGCTCGGCGCGTTTGTTCACCCGCTGCGTTTGACTTTTGTCGAATACTTCAGGAACTCCGGCTACGAGGGTAAAGGTAATCTCTACAAGCCGTTTGCTAACACAAAATAAATATACTAGCCGTCTGGGTAATGAGTCGTCTAGTCAACTTGTAAAATAATTAACAAAAATAAAAAACACATTATTATGGAATTTTTAGGATTTCTTGGTTGGGGACTTATGTTAGGTCTCGCCGGTGTAGGCTCCGCCTACGGAACAACTATCGCAGCTAACGCTGCAGAGGGTGCACTGAAGAAGAACCCGGGTAAATCGGCTTCGTACATGATTCTTTCTGCACTGCCTGCTACCCAGGGTTTGTACGGATTCGTTGCATTCCTTATGTGGGACAAGGCTGCAATTGCTGCTAATCCTGCTCTGTACTTCGGTATTGGTCTGGCTGTAGGTCTTGTATGCCTTCTGTCGGCTGTTCGTCAAGGTATGGTTTGTGCTAATGGTATCTCCGGTATTGCTGGCGGTCACGACGTTCAGACCAACACGATGATCTACGCTGCTCTTCCGGAGTTCTATGCTATCTTGGCACTCGTTGCTGCCCTGATGATCTAATTGGCAGAGCTTCTGCTGAAGCCTGCAAAATGGTCTGCTAACCCGTAACTGCTCTTTGTAACCCGGAGAGTAGTTGCGGGTTGGTAATACATAAAATTATCAATTGTATGAAAAAATACGAAGAACTGCAAGTGGCAGAGGGCGTGTATGTTCCTCAGATGGGAATCAACTATCCGGAAGACAACCCTTACGAGCAACTTGTTCAGCCGAAGTTTACCAGCGTATTTACCGTTGATGAGAATTATCCGTTTGTGGATGACAGCCTGCGTGCGCGTATCAATACCGCTATACTTGTTCCGCTGATTGTTCGGTTTCTGCTCCGCCTGAAACTGCGTATCCAAATGGGTCTGCGCTACAAGGGTAGGGAGAATCTTAAGAAGTTCAAAAAGGAGTTGTCCGGCGGTGCGATAACGATAGCCAACCATTGTTTCCGCCTGGATTGCCCGTGCGTGTTGCTTGCCGCGAAGGTACCAATGAATGTCAAAATACCTATGTTCGCACCCAACTTCGGCACAAAAGACGGATTCTTTATGAAGACTGTAGGCGGTGTACCTATCCCGGATGCAGAGGCAGGAATGGCAGCGCTGAAGAAGTTCAATGAGGCATTTGACGAGTTTCATCGCCGCGGATATTGGATGCACGTGTTTCCCGAGGCGAAACGATGGGATTATTACAAGCCCTTGCGTCCGTTCCAAAAGGGTGCATTCACGATGGCATACAAGTACGACATGCCCCTCCTGCCGTGCGTGATAACGTATCGTGAACGTACGGGTATTTTCCGCCTGTTCGGACCGAAGAATATGCCCTTGTTGCAGGTGGAGATTGGTGAACCCATTTTGCCTGACAAATCGCAACCGCGTGCACAGGAGGTGAACCGCCTGTTGGAACTCTCGCACAAACGTATGGAGCAAATGGCAGGAATAACACATAATCCCTGGCCTGATACATTGTAAGCTGCAAGGCTGATTGACATTCGACCGTGTACCTGATTGGTGCACGGTTGTTGTATGTAGGGTAACAAAATTACGCTAATAGTTGAGAAAATAGCGTAAATATTTGCAAATATCATTTTTTTTTTGTAACTTTGTGGCGTCAATATGTGCGCGCCTAAGTGCGTGCGTAAAATGCTGAAATGACAACAACGTAAAACTATAAAATGCAATTATATGGAATTTAAGTATGCACCTATGTTCCAACTCGGCAAGGACGAGACGGAATACTATCTGCTCACCAAAGATCATGTCAGTGTGAGCGAGTTTGAAGGTCACCCCATTCTGAAGGTTGATGCAGATGGTCTGACTATGATGGCTCAACAGGCGTTTCACGACGTAAGTTTTATGCTGCGCCGTACGCACAACGAGCAAGTAGCAAAGATTCTGCGTGATCCGGAAGCAAGTGCCAACGATAAGTATGTGGCTCTGACATTCCTTCGTAATGCAGAGGTTGCTGCCAAAGGACAACTGCCTTTGTGCCAGGATACGGGTACTGCTATCATTCACGGTGAGAAAGGCCAGCAGGTATGGACAGGTTTCTGCGATGAAGAAGCATTGAGTCGCGGAGTGTTCAACACCTATACGGAGTGCAACCTGCGTTACAGTCAGAACGCTCCGCTGGATATGTACAACGAGGTAAACACCAAGTGCAATCTGCCGGCACAGATAGATATAGAGGCTACCCATGGGATGGAGTATAACTTCCTGTGCGTAACCAAAGGCGGCGGTAGTGCCAATAAGACCTATCTGTATCAGGAGACCAAAGCACGCATCCAGAACGAAGGTACACTTATCCCGTTCCTGGTTGAGAAGATGAAGAGTCTGGGTACTGCAGCCTGCCCGCCGTATCACATCGCTATTGTCATTGGCGGCACATCAGCGGAGAAGAATCTGCTGACAGTCAAACTGGCTTCAACGCACTTCTACGACAGTCTGCCTACCACAGGTGACGAGACGGGTCGTGCTTTCCGCGATGTAGAACTGGAGAAACGGTTGTTGCAAGAGGCGTACAAGATTGGTCTTGGGGCACAGTTTGGCGGCAAGTACATGGCGCATGACGTGCGCGTTGTCCGTCTGCCGCGTCATGGCGCAAGCTGCCCGATCGGCTTGGGCGTGTCGTGCTCAGCGGACCGCAATATCAAGTGCAAGATCAACAAGGACGGTATATGGATTGAGAAGATGGATAACAATCCCGCATCGCTCATACCTGCCGAACTGCGCAATGCCGGCGAGGGTGATGCGGTACGCATTGACCTTAATCAGCCGATGGCTGACGTTTGCAAGATATTGACAAAATATCCGATTGGTACACGTCTGAGCCTGAACGGCACAATCATCGTCGGTCGCGATATAGCACACGCCAAGATCAAAGCCCGTCTGGATGCAGGCGAACCGATGCCTGAGTATCTGAAGAACCATCCTATCTATTATGCCGGTCCTGCTAAGACGCCTGCAGGCATGGCTTGCGGTTCGATGGGTCCGACTACAGCCGGGCGTATGGATCCGTACGTTGATGAGTTCCAGGATCATGGCGGAAGTCTGATCATGCTTGCCAAGGGCAACCGCTCGATTGATGTGACCAACGCATGTCAGAAGCACGGAGGATTCTACCTCGGTTCGATTGGCGGTCCTGCCGCTATTCTTGCGCAAGAGAATATCAAAGCCATCGAGTGCGTTGAGTATCCCGAGTTGGGTATGGAAGCAATCTGGAAGATTGAGGTGGAGAACTTCCCTGCATTCATCCTTGTGGACGATAAAGGTAATGATTTCTTCAAGCAACTGAAACCTTGTACGGGTTGTACAATTATCAAATAATTGATGAGAGAAGAAAGTTGGTTCAGGCGCATACGCCACAAGAGGCGCTTGACGCTGATTGACGATGACACGCTGCGTGAGTTCTGGCACATTCATGTGTCGGGACTCGGCGTGTTCACCGTGGTGTTTCTGATGTTTCTGCTTACTATCGGTATATTGTCGTTGCTGATTGTATATACGCCTGTCCGGAATTTTCTGCCGGGCTACTCTGCGAGTTTGAGACAGGAGATTATTGAAGAGTCAATGCGTATTGACTCGTTGCAACACACCATGGACCTGCAGACGCAGTATATCAGCATCGTGCGCGATGTCGTGGCAGGCGAAGTCAAGAGTGATACAGTGGTCAGCCTTGACTCACTGCAGATAATCATGCAGGAGCAGTTGCTGGAAGCAAAGAACGAAGCCACAGAGGCATTTCTTGCCGAATATGAGTCGCGCGAACGGGATAACCTGTTGCTGTTCGATGCGCCTGCCAGTACGCCGGTATTCTCTCTTTATACTCCTGCACACGGTGTGATTATTAATACGTATGCTCCTCAAGAAGGCAGGCATGGTGTGACCATCCAGACGCCAAACAAAGAAAACGTCTGCGCCACACTGGATGGCACAATCGTATATGTGGATGCCGAGGAAAACGAGACATTTACCGTCATGGCTTTGCACAGAACCTATCTGTCGGTGTATAGAAACGTGGGACGTGTGCTGTGCAAGGTAGGCGATGCCGTACAGACGGGGCAAACCATAGCTGTCGTTCAGGACGGTACACCGTTCGTATTCGAGTTGTGGAAACAGGGACAGGAGATTAACCCCGAAGAAATAATAGCTTTTTAACAGACTGCACATTTTGTGCTCAAAGAAAAAAGGACCGTTTTACTGAAAGAACAAAGAGGGATTAGGCTTGTATCATTTGTCTTTGAGTGCGGAGCACGGTCTTTTGACTAAATAAAATGAAACAATTAGCAATATTAGGCAGTACCGGCAGTATAGGTACACAGACGTTGGATATTGTTCGGGATAATCCTGAACGGTTTGGAGTGTATGCTATTTGTGCGAACCGATCGGTAGATCTGCTGATCAGTCAAGCCAAAGAGTTTCATCCCGAAGTGGTGTGCATTGCTGATGAAGCATTGTTTCCGACTCTGAGAGAAGCTCTGAAGGACGAGCCATGCAAGGTGTGGGCAGGTGCTGATGCTATCGCGGAGATGGTAACGTTCGCACCGATTGATATAGTTGTGGCTGCTATGGTCGGCTATGCCGGTTTGCGTCCGACTATAGAGGCCATCAAAGCCGGAAAGACCATCGCTCTTGCCAACAAAGAGACCTTGGTTGTAGCCGGAGAACTGATTTGCGAACTGGCGCAGAAGCACCATACTCCGATCTTGCCCGTAGATAGCGAGCACTCTGCAATCTTCCAGTCGCTGATAGGAGAACAGGCGGAGATAGAGAAGATTCTGCTTACAGCTTCCGGTGGTCCGTTCCGTAACTTCACTTTGGAGCAGATGGAAACTGTTACGCCGGAGCAGGCACTGCAACACCCGAACTGGAACATGGGTGCGAAGATTACCATAGACTCTGCATCAATGATGAACAAGGGCTTTGAGGTCATTGAGGCCAAGTGGCTGTTCGGCGTGCCGGTAGAGAAGATAGAGGTGCTGATTCATCCGCAGTCGATAGTACATTCAGCCGTTCAGTTCGTGGACGGTGCTATCAAAGCGCAACTCGGCGCACCGGATATGCGCGTGCCTATACAACTGGCACTGACCTATCCCGAGCGTATCGCATCGAACTTCCCGCGTGCTGATCTGGCAGCACTTGGTGCACTCACGTTCGACAAACCGGATTTGGCACGTTTCCCTAACCTCGGGTTGGCGTATAAAGCTACGAACCTTGGCGGTACAGCACCTTGTGTGCTCAATGCTGCTAACGAAGTGGTGAACCTCGCTTTCCGCGAGCATAAATGCCGCTTCCTGCAAATGTCCGAACTTATAAGCCGCGCGATGGATGAGATGCCTTTCATTGCCAAACCGACATACGACGATTATGTGCGCACGGATGCCGAAACGCGTATATTTGTGGATGCTTTACTCAATTAACCGATTAACGTTTTGTTGCAAACAAAACCATTTTAACTATTTAACGTCGCACAGCGACAATATAACAATCAATTATGGCTGCAATACAGTGGATACAATTACTGATAGCATTAAGTTTTCTGGTAGTAATACATGAGTTGGGACACTTCACGTTTGCGCGTCTGTTCAAGGTGCGTGTGGAGAAATTCTACATGTTCTTCAATCCCCGCTTCTCGCTTTTCCGTATGAAGAAGGTGGACGGCAAGTGGCGTTTTGCATTCTTTGCTCCGAACGTTGAACCTGCTGCCACCGAACAGATAGATCCGCTTACCAACCAACCGAAGAAAGATGACAAGGGCAACGTCCTTTATCGTCCGATGACCGACGAAGAAATCAACGCTCTGCCTGAAGGTGACTGGCGTCGTGATCCCGACAACACGGAGTGGGGTATAGGTTGGGTACCATTTGGCGGTTACTGCTCTATTGCCGGTATGGTGGATGAGACGAAAGCCGCTACCGACCTACCCAGCGAACCGCAACCATGGGAGTTTCGCAGTAAGAAAGCCTGGCAACGACTGCTGATTATCCTTGGAGGTATATTGGTGAACTTCGTTGCTGCATTGCTGATGTTCGGTGCTATATTGTATCATTGGGGCGAGAACTCGTTACCGCTCAGCAAGATTGACAGCGGTCTGTACTACGCTCCTATACTTGAAGAGGAAGGTTTCCGTCAGCAAGACAAGATTATCAGCATCGATGGTACGGAGCCGGAGTCCTTGGCAGATGTCGTACAGAGCCTGATTATTGAGGGCAAACGTGACGTTGTTGTGCTGCGTGCAGGACAGGAGATTAATCTGCGTATGTCGGAGGATCTGGGTACACGGTTCCTTGCCTTGCATAACGAGCACGATCGCATAGAACGTGCCAAGGCTCGTCAGGACAAGACGTATCAGAAGCGTCCGTATGTGTTGGTTAACTATTTTGTGCCGTTTGTCGTGGACTCGGTGATTGAAAATAACGCTGCGTACTACGGAGGTATGCAGAAGGGGGATAGCGTGATAAGTATCAACGGTGAACCTACACCGTGTACCGTAATGGTTCAGAACGCACTGGCACTCCATCCGTGCGACAGCGTGACTGTTGGTTTGTACCGCCAAGGCGAATATCGCGAGGCTCACTTGTTTATCGGTGATAGATGTATGATGGGCGTAATGATGAAACCGCTGGACGCTTTCTTCACTCCTGTGCACAAGGATTATACGTTGGCAGAAGCCATTCCTGCCGGTATCCGCTATGGCTGGGAGCAATTGGTGATGTACGTCAAGCAGTTCCGAATCGTGTTTACCAAGGAGGGCGCTGAGTCGCTTGGCGGTTTCGGCGCAATCAAGAATATGTTCCCGCAGGCATGGAACTGGCAGGCGTTTTGGTATATGA
>Ga0310694_10000743_pt1 | contig 40995 bp, 43 predicted proteins | sample 174DNAGHGhighgp2_FD_203884 | JGI IMG/M metagenome (GOLD analysis project Ga0310694, IMG submission 203884) | Sheep rumen microbial communities from Palmerston North, Manawatu-Wanganui, New Zealand - 1742 DNA GHGhigh gp2 (v2) (version 2) | ecosystem: Host-associated > Mammals > Digestive system... | reverse complement strand
GTCGACAACTGAAGAAGATATCGCTTATCTGGAAAAATCATTAAAAGAATGCATGTGACTTATATTTGGAGTAATTATGACACTGTTTGTTAATGCCTGCGTAAGAACAGATTCAAGGACAAAAAGACTGGCAGAATGTTATCTGGAAAAACATCCTGACTACACAGAAGAATTGCAGCTTGAAAAAATTAACTTCCCTGTTGTAAACCGGGAATTTCTCGACAAAAGGGACAAGCTTATTTCAAACCGGGAATTTGCCCACCCGATGTTTGAATTGGCAAATCAGTTTGCAAAAGCCGACAGAATCCTGATAGCTGCCCCGTACTATGATTTGTCATACCCTTCAATGCTTAAACAGTACATTGAACAAATCAATGTTCTCGGGATCACATTCAGGTATTCAAAAGAAGGAAGACCGCTCGGGCTGTGCAACGCCGGAGAGCTCGTGTACATAACAACGGCAGGAGGCCCTCACGTAAATCACAGTTTCGGATACGGATATATTGAGGCACTGGCCAAAGATTACTACGGAATAAGTGACGTAAAGCTTATATCCGCAGAAGGGCTCGACATATATGGAGCAGATCCGGAAAAAATCCTCAGAGAAAGAATTGAATTACTATGATAAAGATTGAAACCGTCATCAGAGGCAGTTTTGAAAACAGATATTTCAGGTTCGGCCGCGGAGACAGGACCATGGTTATAATACCCGGTCTGAGCGTAAAGAGCGTCATGGAATCGGCTGACATAGTCGCAAAACAGTACAAGGTATTCGATGAAGACTTTACGACTTATGTCTTTGACAGGAGAAAAAACATATCTTCGCCGTACTCAATCAAAGAGCTGGCAGACGACGCAGCCACGCTTACAGACATTCTCGGATTAAAGGACATCTGCCTTTTCGGAACATCTCACGGAGGTATGATATCCCTTCAGCTCTGCCACACAAGAGCTGACCTTGTGAAAAAACTGGCTCTCGGATCAACTTCAATCAACGTGTCTGAAGACAACTCACCTGCGCTTGAAAAATGGATTGCAAAAGCCAAATCCGGAGACGCAGAGGGGCTCATGACAGATATGGGAAGAGACATATATCCCGATTACTACTTCAATCGGTACGAAGAAGCATTCAGGCAGCTGGGCAAAACAATAACCGAGGAAGAACTCAGGAGGTTCATAATCCAGGCGGAAACAATCAAAGGCTTTGATTTCACGGACCGCGTCAGAGACATCACATGTCCGGTTTTCGCTGTGGGATCTTCAGACGATAAAGTCCTGGGAAAAACAGCCATAACCGAAATAAAAAAAGCATTTTCGTCAAATCCCGGTTTTTCCTGCCACATATACGAAGGATTCGGCCACGCAGCTTATGACATGGCACCGGATTTTACTGAAAGGCTCTTTACATTTTTCAAATAACAATTACCCCCCTGTTTTGAGGTACACACAATGGGCTCAAGAACCGTATACAAAAACAAATCTCTTCAGGAAATATCTTTTCCGCTTGGCGGCATCGGAACCGGATGCATAGGACTTGGCGGAAACGGATCCCTGATAGACTGGGAAATATTCAACCGCCCGAACAAAGGCGGAGACAATGGTTTCAGCCACTTTGCCATAAAAGCTGTAAAGAATCACAAAACCCTGGATTCCAGGGTCATTTGTTCTGACATAACAAAAGACTATGCAGGAACAACAGGACACAGATACGGTGCGGGAATGAGAAGCACCAGCATGCAGGGATTCCCGCATTTCAGAGACAGCGTCTTCCACGGAGAATTCCCTATTGCGAAAATAGACTTTTCAGACGATTCTTTTCCGGGAAAAGTGTCAATGACGGCCTGGAATCCGCTTATTCCCCTCGACGAGGACAATTCAAGCATACCGAGTGCATTCATTGAATTTTCCGTAAAAAACACGACTGACTTCCCTCTCGATTATTACATTTGCGCTTCTCTGATGAATCCGTATGTTTCATCAGTCAACAGATTCGAAAAAGACGAAAACGGAAGCTTTGTAAATTTCTATGAAACCGAACATCCGAAAGACAGTACGGAATATTTCGAAATGACCCTCGGAACTGATTCAGACGATGTTTCATGTCAGGAATACTGGTACAGGGGATCATGGTTTGACGGCCTTGAAAGGTACTGGAGAAACTTCAACGAGTGCGAAAAACTACCTCCGCGCCACTATGACGAGCAAGGAAGGAAAGATTATGCTTCACTCTCCGTTCACGCGTTTGCACCGCCAAAAGAGACAGTAAAAGTAAGGTTTGTCATATCCTGGTACATGCCTAACAACTATAACTACTGGAAAAGATATACGGAAAAAGATTCCGACGGAAATGAAAAAGACGTTACATGGAAAAACTATTATGCCGTTCTGTTCGAAAATTCAGCGGAAGCATGCAGGTATTCCCTGTCAAACTGGGACAGTTTTTACAGAAAAACTTCAGAATACAAAAATGCCGTTTTCTCTTCTTCCCTGCCTGAATCTGTCAAGGAAGCTGCAGGGTCAAACGTGGCTGTCCTGAAAAGCCCCACCGTAATGAGACTTGAAGACGGACAGTTCTACGGATGGGAAGGAGTATGGGAAAACAGCGGTTCATGCGAAGGCACCTGCACACACGTCTGGAACTATGCTTATGCCCTGTGCTTTCTGTTCCCGAAACTTGAACAAAGCATAAGAGAAACCGACTTTGAGTACAACCAGGACGACAACGGCGCCATGCTGTTCAGGATGCAGCTCCCTCTCGGAAGAGACAAGGGCTCTTTCCGCGCCTGTGTTGACGGACAGATGGGCGGTGTAATAAAGACGTACAGAGAGTGGAAACTCAGCGGGGACACAGACTGGCTGAAGAAAATCTGGCCGAAAGTAAAAAAGTCCCTTGAATATGCATGGAGCATCGGCAATCCCGACTGCTGGGACAAAAACATGGACGGTGTTCTTGAAGGAAGACAGCACCACACCCTTGACATGGAACTTTTCGGACCGTCATCATGGCTTGAAGGATTCTATCTTGCAGCATTGAAGTGCGGTGAAATAATGGCAAGACACTTAGGCGAAAACGAATCAGCCGAGTTGTACAGTCAGCTCTTCAGCAGAGGAAAGAAATACTGCGACGAAAAACTGTTCAACGGAAAATGGTACTGCCAGAAAATAGACCTGGGCGACAAATCCGTTCTCAGCACGTATGAAGACGCAGTAAACAAATACTGGAACGAAGAATCAAAAGAAATAAAGTACCAGATAGGCGAAGGATGCGAGATTGACCAGTGCCTTGCACAGTGGCATTCAAACATATGCGGAATAGGTGAGATTTACGACAAAAAGAAACTTCACACTGCCTTGAAAAGTATCTACAGGAACAATTACCTGCCGGATATGCGAAATCACTACAATACATTCAGGCTGTTCGCCGTGAATGACGAAGCTGGTGTCATTATATGCTCATACCCGAAAGGCTCAAGGAAGCCCGCAATTCCCATTCCGTACGCACAGGAGTCAATGCACGGCTTTGAATATGCCCTGGCAGGTCTGCTTGTGTCTGAAGGAATGACAAAAGAAGGCATCCGCATTGTTGAATCAATACGAGACCGCTACCGCGGGCACAACAGGAATCCTTTCAATGAGATCGAGTGCGGATCCAACTACGCCCGCAGCATGGCCTCATTTGCACTTCTGCCAATATTCTCAGGTTTTTCTTTTGACATGACGAAAAACAGACTTGGATTTGATCCCGTAATGAACGGTGACTTCAAATGTCCCTGGTTTGTTTCAAGCGCATGGGGAATATATGAAAAGAAAACAGGATGCACTTCCCTTGCTGTAAAAGACGGAAAAATAAGGCTGTCATGCCTCTCTTTGCCGTACGTAAAATCAGTTAAAAACGTAAAATGCGGAAAAAAGACTGTTCCTTTCAGCTTCAGGGACGGAATTCTTACAATTGACGCAGTCGTCACGGACAGACTCGTCATAATTCACAATTGAGGCATTTGAACATGAAGATAATACAGGACATTCTTTTTGATCACAGGGATGAACAATATGCATCTTTTCAGGCTAAACTCCTCCCTTCAGTTCCCCCGGAGAGTGTAATCGGGATAAGGCTGCCGGAAATAAAGAGCATAGCAAAGGAAATAAAAGACAAGCCTTGCTGCCGGGAGTTTTTGTCGGAACTTCCTCACGAGTATTATGACGAAAACCAGCTTCACGCATTTGTCATAAACTTGATCAGGGACTTTCAGCTTTGTCTGCAGGAAACAGAAAAGTTTCTTCCTTATGTAGACAACTGGGCTGTATGCGATTCACTGTCCCCCGCAGTATTCAAGAAAAAACATGACGAGCTGATACCTTTCATTAAAAAATGTCTGGAATCGGACAAAGTGTTCACTGTACGTTTTGCTGTAAACATGCTCATGAAGAATTATCTTGATGATTATTTCAGACCGGAATATATTGACTGGGTCGCATCGAAAGACTGTGACGAATACTACGTGAACATGGGAGTGGCATGGTATATGTCATTTGCCCTCGTCAAGCAGTGGGATGATGCAGTCAAACTCATCGAATCCGGAAAGCTCTCGAAATTCACTCAGAACAAATCCATTCAGAAATCCATAGAGAGCTACAGGCTGACACAGCAGCAGAAGGACTATCTCAGAACTCTTAAGAAGCAGGATGCTCCGAAAACAAAAATATAACAGGATTTGGAAAAAGAAAAATGTTTAAGGATATACGAACGAATTACAAATTTACGAGGCTCACATGCTACGTGAGCTACTTCATACAGGCTATAGCAGTCAATTTTCTGCCTCTTCTTTTCGTGACGCTGAGAGAGGAATACAGCCTGTCCCTGGCCCAGATAACCTTTCTGATCACTATCAATTTTGCCATTCAGCTCTCAATTGACGCACTGTCGGTATTTTTCGTGGACAAGATAGGAATAAGGACGTCATACATACTGTCACATGTTCTCCCGTTCCTGGGTCTTGTCTTCCTGTCTTTCCTTCCTCAGATAATCGGAAATGCATATGCAGGTCTGCTCATTGCAGTCATTTTCATGGCTGCAGGTTCCGGTCTTCATGAAGTGCTGGTCAGCATGATACTTGAAGGAAGCAACACCGACAACCATACAACATCAATGAGTCTGCTCCATTCGTTCTACTGCTGGGGCTGTGTTGCGGTATTCGTCCTGTCAACAGTGTTTTTCAACATATTCGGGATTCAGAACTGGAGAATACTTGCTCTAATCTGGGCGCTTATTCCTCTTCTTGATCTGGCTCCCGTAGCACTTGTTCCGCTCAGGATTCCTGTTCCCGAAGGCGAACAGAGTGCTTCACTGAAAGACCTTTTCAAAAACAAATTCTTCTGGATCTTCCTTATTTGCATGATATGTGCCGGTGCAAGTGAGCAGTCCGTAAGCCAGTGGACTTCAACCCTTGCAGAAACCACACTTCATCTTCCGAAGAATGTGAGCGACCTTGCGGGACCCCTCACTTTTTCAGTAGCCATGGGTCTTACGAGGACGATGTATGGAATAATTGGCAAAAAGTTCAGACTCGAGAAATTCATGATAATAAGCGCATTCACATGCGTATGCGCATATCTTCTCATATCCTTCTCGCCACTCCCTGTTTTCTCTATAATAGGATGCGCACTGTGCGGATTCTCAGTCGGAATAATGTGGCCGGGCACACTGAGCCTTGCCCCCGGATTTATCAAGAACGGAGGAACTGCCATGTATGCTCTGTTTGCACTTGGAGGAGACATCGGGTGTCTGAGCGGCCCCACTATTGTCGGGCTTGCATCTTCAGCCAACGGAGACAGCCTCGACACAGGCGTTCTGGCGGCAATACTGTTCCCCGTCCTGATTCTTGTATTCTCGATTGTCCTTGCTGCGCAGTTAAAAAAGAAGGGGCAACATGATTGATACAAAATGTAACATTTGTCCCCGCAGATGTAATATATACAGAGACAAAACCAAAGGCTACTGCAGAGAGTCCGAAACGGTAAGGGTTGCAAGGGCTGCCCTTCACATGTGGGAAGAGCCTTGCATATCCGGAACAAACGGTTCAGGCACTGTTTTCTTTTCGGGATGCAGTCTGAGATGCGTATATTGTCAGAACAAAAAAATATCCGACGGAAGCGTCGGAATGGAAGTATCTGTCGAAAGGCTGGCGGAAATTTTCTGCAGTCTCAAAGAACAGAATGCTCACAATATAAATATGGTCACGCCTACCCACTTCACTCTTCAGATCATCCGCGCCATTGACCTGGCCAGAAAAAGAGGAATGGATCTTCCCGTTGTTTGGAACACGAGCGGATATGAATCGGTTGACACGATAAAAATGCTTGACGGATACGCAGATATATTCCTGACTGACTTCAAATACATGAATCCTGAAACATCCAAAAAGTATTCTTCTTGTCCGGATTACCCAATAGCAGCAAAAGCCGCGCTCAGGCAGATGGTTGAACAGACCGGCGGAACTAAGCTTGATCAGGACGGGATAATGAAAAAAGGCGTCATAGTCAGACACCTTCTGCTTCCTGGTTTTGAAAAAGAATCCGAAAGTATATTGAGTTACCTTCATGATGAATACAAAGACAGGATAAAGATCAGCATCATGAGTCAGTTCACCCCAACTGACAATCTTCAGAATTATCCGGAAATAAACAGGAAAGTAACAAAATATGAATACGAAAAACTCGTGAACTATGCCCGGTCAATAGGCATAGAGAATGCATACATACAGGAAGGCGGCGCAGCAAAGGAGAGTTTTATTCCCGACTTTGACTACACCGGCCTTATATAGTATTCACTTGTTTCTGTTCAGGAGCCAGCAGGCAAGTTCTGTGAGAACTTCGGAGCCATTGTACTGCTTAATGCAGTCGATGGCTTTTTCTGTTTCTCTTTTCGCATATTCTTTTGCCTCGTCTATGCTCATGAATGACAAAAACGTGGTTTTGTCCAGTTTTTCATCTGCATGAACTGCTTTTCCGAGGATTTTTTCGTCTCCTTCAACATCCAGTATGTCGTCCTTGATCTGGAATGCCAGACCTATCCCTGCTGCATATCTTTCTGCATTCTTTACCCTCTCGTCAGAAGGATCGTTCAGTTCAGCCGCACAGCAGCCAAGCAGCGCAGAAGCTCTTATAAGGGCTCCGGTCTTTTTTGAGTGCATATTCAGAAGCGAATCAAAATCCACTTTTTTGTTTTCGCTTATGATGTCAATATGCTGTCCTCCGATCATGCCCACTCCTCCGGCAAGTCCGGATAAAAGCAGAACCGCCCTCAATCTTGATTCGACTGAGGTTTTGTCATTTGAGGCAGCTATTTCAAACGCCTTCATGTTCATGGCGTCGCCGCTGAGAACCGCAAGAGCTTCTCCGTATACTTTGTGATTTGTCAGTTTGCCTCTTCTGTAGTCGTCGTTGTCCATGCATGGCATGTCGTCGTAAATGAGAGAAGAGACGTGAATCAGTTCAATCGCGCACTCATATGCAATTGCCTTCTCTTCGGTGCCTCCGAAAAGTTCAGCAAAAGACCTCACAAGAAACGGTCTTATTCTCTTGCCTCCGGAGAGTGCGCTGTATCTCATTGCGTCATAAACTCCGTCAACTTCCTTTTCCGGAGTCTTCAGATAATTTTCAAGTTCCAGGGACACTCTCGCGCTGTTTTCGCCAAGTAATTGTTCAATATTCGCCATATGTCAGTCTTCGCTCTTTGGAGTAAACTCCACTTCAGTCTTTTCGCCGTTCTTATCGCTCTGGATCATCATAACTTTCTTCTCGGCTTTGTCAAGAGCTTCTCTGCAGTATTTTACAAGAGCAATTCCCTCTTCAAAAAGTGAAAGTGATTCATCGAGTTTTGCGTTACCGCTCTCCATGTCGTCAACAATCTGCTGAAGTCTCTCTATTGCCTTTTCAAAATCCATTTTTTTCTCTGCTGTCTTCTTTTCAGCCATTTTTCTTTCCTCCGTTTTTCTCTGAGCCTGTGACCCTGGCTTTTATAGTTCCATCTGTCACTCTTATGTTCAATTCATCGTCTTTCTTGACATCGCCTGTCTTTTTGATTGTTTTTCCGTCCTCTTTCAGAGCTACCGAATAGCCCCTTGAGAGCACAGACAAAGGATCAAGGGCGTGAAGTTTTCCTGCCATAATTGAGAGTTCGTTCTTTTTTCTGTCGAGAACCGCTTTGTATTTCTCTTCCACCTTGCCTTCTATCTTCTCAAATCTATGAATGGATTCGGACAGCTTTTCATTCATTTTTCCGTTAAGTCTGGATTCTGTCATATCAAGTGAATGAAGCGAATCTTTAATAAGGAGATCAACTCTGTCCATGAGCTGCTTTTCAAGCATCATCAGCATGGTCTTCTTGTTGTCTATGAAAGCTTCCGGAGTCTGCAAGACCCTCTTGCTGCAGAGATAATCCACCCTCTGACGCTCATAATCTATAATCTTCTTCATCGCCGTCTTCTGTCTTGATTCATAATATGACAGCTGAGCATACATTTCAAGCATGTTTGGAGTACACAGCTCTGCTGCCGCTGAAGGCGTCGGAGCTCTCAGGTCAGCAACAAAGTCACAGAGAGTGAAATCTGTTTCATGACCCACAGCGGATATGACGGGCACAACAGAGTGAGAAATGGTTCTCACAAGGTCTTCGCTGTTGAATGCCCACAGGTCTTCGAGCGACCCGCCTCCTCTTCCTATTATAATGACGTCAACAGGCTTATTCGCATTGAAGAACCTTACACCGTCTATCAGGGTCGGAACGGCCCCGTCACCCTGTACAATTGCAGGATAGAGATAGACAGACGCAATCGGCCATCTCCTGCCGAGGATGTTCATTATATCCCTCACCGCAGCGCCTGTTGGCGATGTTATGACTCCTATAGTCTTAGGAAACTTCGGCACGGGTTTCTTTCTCAAATCGTCAAAAAGGCCTTCGTATTCCAGTCTTCTTTTCAGCTGCTCGTATGCCATTGCAAGAGCGCCCATTCCGTCAGGCTGCATATCCGTCAGATAAATCTGATACGTGCCTCTTTCCGGGTACAGGCTGACTTTGCCTATGGCGATGACTTTCATGCCGTCCTTGGGAAGAAATTTGAGGTTGAGGGTGTATGAAGAAAACATCACCGCGCTGACCTGTGCCCTCTCGTCTTTCAGGGTAAAGTAAAGATGCCCCGTCCCTCCGTAGGTTTTGAGATTGGATATCTCTCCCCTGACGAAAAGCCTGCTGAGCCCCTGGTCAGTCTCAAGTTTCAGTTTGACATAATTATTCAGTTGTGAAACGGTTATTATATTCTTTTCATCAACCATTTGTCTTCCCCTTAAGTCTGTAATACCCGAGTGCTGCAATACCGACTGCATTGTCAGAAGAAAGCTCGACGCTTCCGAAATTTGCACCCTTGGTTTCGTTTATTATCCTGTTCCTTATGTATTCGTTTCTCATAACTCCGCCGACATAGAGAACTTCTTTTTCACCACACATGTTCATCGCTTCGTTAACTGTCTTTATTACAGCTTCTGCGCAGTAATCCAGAATGAATCTTGCTGCGTCTTCTTTTCTTTCACCGGACTCAATCAGTTTAATGAATGTGTTTTCAGCGCCCGAGAAGTTGCATTTTGCCCCGTTCATAGGCACTTTTACCTTCCTGCTCTTTCCGGTCCCGGCGAGTTTTTCAAGTTCTGCTCCGCAAGGAAAATCCATTCCCAGAAAGACTCCAGCACGGTCAATCAGCTGTCCGGCGCTGATGTCCATGGTTCCGCCTATAATCTCGACCCTGAATCCTCTCTCCTTGTCCGGGGAAACTTTCACAAGTTCAGTTGTTCCGCCTGAAAGATGGTAACTGTAGAATTCTTTTTCAGGATATTCAAAATCCGGGCAGGATACGATTCCAGCCATTATGTGCCCTGACTGATGAGAGAATCTGTACAGAGGCACGCCGAGTGCTTTTGCTGCTGCAGCTGCTGCCGACACGCCGGCAAGGAAGCAAGGCATATACGAGCCCTCTTCGTCCCTCGGACATTCACTCACTGAAACTGCTTCTATACTATCCGGAATATCCAGTTCGGAAATGAGCTCGGGGAGATTTTTTGTGTGTAAAAACAGCGCGTCGCTCTGACGTAGACCGCGCGCTCCTTTTTCCACATATAACAGTCTGCGTTTCTGATTGTAGCCGCTTTCGCCGTACAGTGCAACTGAAGTTGTATAGTTGCTGGTATCAAATCCCAATACAGACATGTTCTTACTTTTTCAATCCCTTGAAAATGGCATTTGTTACGCCGTTCACAAATGACGGAGCATCATCGTCGTCATACTTTTTGGCAAGTTCGACTGCTTCGTTGAGAGAGACCTGACCGGGTATGTCGTCATAATACATCAGTTCGCAGACACAAAGCCTGATTATGCAAAGGGATACTTTGGAAATCCTGGAGAGTTTCCACTCTTTTGAATTCTCTTCTATCAGCTTGTCTATATCCTCGAGATGAAGAACCGTTTTCATATACAGTTCGTATGAAAAATCGTCTGAGAGGAGTTCATGTTCAGCACAGTTCAGCTCGAAGAAATCCCCCGGATTGTCGCTTTGGGATATACTGTATGCATACAGGTTTTTGAGAGCACATTCCCTTGCTTCTCTTCTCGAAATTCCAGCCATTGTTATAATCCTCTTGAATCTAATTGTTTACTTGGTTATTTCCGCTACTATTATATCATATATTCTGGTAAAATGCATATCAATGCTCAAAAGCATGCATTTTTTGTCTTACAAATCCTCTTCTTTGGCTCTGCTTTCACAATAAAGACATCTGTAGACACGATTTTCCCTGTCTGTCAGATTGAATATCTGAGGCAGTTCCTGTTCTGTCGAAGTGATGCATCTGGGGTTGCGGCAGCGGATGACTCCCACAAGTTTTTCCGGGAGTTCCATTCTTTTCTTTTCAATCAGTTTGCCGTTCTCGATGATATTTATTGTCACACCGGGATCCACATATCCGACCAGATCCAGATTCAGCTTAATGGAGGCATCTATCTTTATGATATCTTTACGGGTAAGTTTTCTGCTCTGTGCATTGGTTACAATTGCGACGGGACAGTCCAGGCTGTCCAGCTTGAGCAGTCTGTAAAGTTTCATGCCTTTCCCCGCGGTGATATGATCTATAACAATCCCGTTCTGAATTGAATCTACGTTCATTATACTGTAACCTCCAGAAGTTTCAGAATAAGCGCCATGCGCATATATTTTCCATAGAGCACCTGCTTGAAATAGCATGCTCTCGGATCCTTGTCGATTGCGACGGATATCTCATTTACTCTTGGCAGCGGATGAAGAATGGACAGATTATCTTTTGCCGTTTTCAGCTTGTCCGGGGTCAGTATGTAACTGTCTTTGAGTCTCAGATAATCTTCTTCATTGAAGAAACGCTCGCGCTGAACCCTTGTCATGTACAGTATATCCAGCTCAGGCATATATTCGAGCAAATCCCTTGTTTCAATGTACGGGATATTGTTTTTGTCTAGAACATCCTTCTTGACGTATCCCGGCAGTTTGAGTTCTTCCGGGGAAATAAGGATGACTCTGACATCAGGATAGCGTGACATTGCATTAATCAGACTGTGAACGGTCCTGCCGAATTTCAAATCGCCGCAGAAACCGATTGTAAGGCCGCCCAGACGGCCTTTTTCTTTGTGAATGGTCAACAGATCCGCAAGAGTCTGAGTCGGATGATTGTGTCCGCCGTCTCCCGCATTTATTACAGGAACAGTCGCATGCATGGATGCCACTCTCGGTGCTCCCTCCTTTGGATGGCGCATCGCAATTATGTCTGCATAATTTGATACTACGGCTGCTGTATCAGCTACACTCTCCCCCTTTGAAGCGGAAGAGGAACCTGCGTCAGCCATGGAAAGGACATGTCCTCCGAGTTCGTACATGGCCGCTTCAAAACTGAGGCGCGTCCTTGTGGATGGTTCAAAAAACAGTGTCGCCAGTTTTTTTCTGTCGCAGGCATGTGCATATTTGTCGGGATTTGCCATGATGTCTTCTGCAACACCTATCAAACCGTCTATTTCCTCGACCGACAGGTCTTTTATATCCAGTACGCTTCTCACACTGTTTCCTCCATCCATGATTCGTCTGACGGGTTGTTCCTGAATTTAATCAGGCGCTGAACATCTTTTTCCTTGATGTATCCGGTCTCACCGGCAACCCTGGCAATTGTGTCAAAATCCGTAAGGGACACGTTCCTGACGTCAGCTTCTGCAAGTCTTTCAAGTCCCTTTTTCATTCCGTATGTGAAGATTGATACTATTCCCAGAACCTGGGCTCCGGCCTCTCTCAGAACCTGGACAACCTCGAGCACGCTGCCTCCTGTTGAAATGAGGTCTTCCACAACTACGACTTTTTGTCCTTTGTCCAGTCTTCCCTCTATCTGATTCTGTCTTCCGTGATCTTTTGCACCCGAACGGACATAGCCCATCGGCAGACCGAGGATGTGTCCCGTAATTGCTGCATGTGCTATACCGGCAGTCGATGTGCCCATCAGCACTTCTGTATCGGGATAACAGGACCTGATAAGTTCAGCCAGTCCTTCCTCAACATGGGCACGTACAACGGGAGAAGTCAATGTCAGCCTGTTGTCGCAGTAAACAGGGCTCTTGATTCCGCTTGCCCATGTAAACGGTTCATCAGGTCTGAAAAAAACAGCTTTTATGGATAACAGATCTTTTGCGATCTGCTCCTTCAATGCGTTTAAATCTGTCATAATATTCTTCCTTTCAATCAACAAATTCTTCAACGCAGCGTTCATATGCTGCAACAGGATCGTCTGAAGCTGTAATCGGACGTCCTACCACTATATAATCAGATCCCGCCTTTTTGGCATCTGAAGGAGTCATGACTCTCTTCTGGTCACCTGCGGCACCGTCTGCAAAACGGACGCCCGGTGTCACCGTAAGAAAACCTGTTCCGCATGTGCTGTGTACATATCCTGCTTCCAGAGGTGAACAGACGACTCCGTCCAGTCCGGACTCTTTCGCTTTTTGCGCATAGTGTGATACGACGTCAGCAATAGGCATTCTTATAAGAAGATCGTTTTCAAGCGTGTCCTGATCCGTTGATGTCAGCTGTGTTACAGCTATAAGAATCGGACGTGTGCCATCCGGTCGGGTCAGACCTTCAAGGGCGCCGCGCATCATTGCAGTGCCTCCTCCTGCGTGGACATTGCACATATCCACATCAAGGTTTCTGAGAACCATCATGGCTTTTTTCACCGTATTCGGGATATCATGAAGTTTCAGATCCAGAAAGATCTTGTGTCCTCTTGCTTTGATTTCACGGACTATGGACGGTCCTTCAGCATAAAACAGTTCCATTCCGATCTTTACAAATGGTTTTCTGCCTTTGAACAGGGACAGAAAAGCAAACGTTTTTTCTGCACTCTCAAAATCACAGGCCACAATTACATCTTTTCCCATAGTTTAAATCCTTCCGATAATTCAGACAATTTTTTTATTCCGTACTTTTCCATGGCACGAGGCAGATCTTCAATAATCTTTTTGCATGCACATGGATCGACCAGATTCGCCGCACCGATTTCCACCGCTGTCGCTCCGGCCATCATCATCTCAAGAACATCTTCGGCAGACATTATTCCGCCCATTCCCACCACAGGGATTTTAACAGCACGGCTGACATCACACACCATGCGCAAAGCAACAGGAAACACACACGGTCCGGACAGTCCGCCCGTATTGTTTTTCAGAACCGGACGCCTTGTCCTCAGATCTATTCGCATGCCTAGCAATGTATTGATCAGACTGATGCCGTCAGCGCCTCCCTGCTCACACGCTTTTGCCATATCCGTTATGCTCGTGACATTCGGAGAAAGCTTGATGATAACAGGTTTGTGAGTCACATCCTTAACAGCTTTCGTCACGGCATATGCTGATTCCGGAGATGTACCGAAACTCATACCTCCGCCGTGCACATTTGGACATGAAACATTTATTTCGAGAAATGACACGCACGGAACTGCATCAAACATGCGTGAAACCTCAACGTACTCTTCCACAGAGAACCCGGATATATTGGCCATAACGCCTTTTTTATATACTTCCCGGAGTTTTGGAAGTTCTTCTGAAATGACCTGCTCCACACCGGGATTCTGCAAACCCACGGCATTGAGCATGCCGGAGGCGCACTCGGCGATTCTGGGCGTAGGATTGCCAAATCGAGGATTGAGAGTCGTTCCTTTCAGGGAAATCGAACCCAGAATGCTGATGTCGTACCATTCAGAGAATTCATATCCGAAGCCGAACGTGCCGCTCGCCGGAATAACAGGGTTGTCCAGTTCAATTCCGCAAAGAGTTACCCTTGTGTCTGCCATATTATTTCCTCCCTGGAAAGGACGGGTCCTTCCCTGCAAATTCTCTTCGTTCCGGAGACGGTCTTGCACGAACAGCCCATGCATGCACCAAAGCCGCACCCCATCCGCTCTTCAAAACTGAATTCGCCTGAAGTATTTGCTTTATTGTTGACAGCCTTCAGCATAGGCATCGGGCCGCATGTATAGAAGAATGAATACTCAAGATTATTCATTGCATCAGTTACAAATCCCTTTGTGCCGTATGATCCGTCCACTGTTGTGACCAGCACCTTTGCGCCAAGTGCCCTGAATTCTTCTTCGTAGAATATTTCCGCTTTATTGTTAAATCCAAGGATAACCGTGACATCTTTTCCGTCTGCGATCAGCTTTTCACAGAGGTAATACAGAGGCGGAACTCCGACTCCTCCCCCTATAAGCAGCGGATGATCCGAAGCCTTGTTCAGATTATACCCGTTGCCAAGGCCTGACAGAACATCCAGAAACTGGCCGCATTTGAATCCGGACATTTTTTCAGTACCTGTTCCGACGACTTTGTATACGAGTTTCAAAAGACCCGGTTCTGCATGGCACACGGATATCGGCCTTCTGAGAAATGATCCGTCCAATGCTATATTCACAAACTGACCGGGCACAGGCAAGGAGTGCATACACCCTTTGAGCGTCATCTCAAAGACAGTATCTGTCAGTTTTACATTTTTAATTATTTCAAATCTTACTTGTTCCATATTTTACGAATTGATGGTAGATATTGTTATGACTGTTTCTTCAAGGACATCCAGAAGCACCCTGACCGTATCAAGAGACGTGAACAGCGGAACGTTGTTCTCTGTTGCACATCTGCGGATTGCCGTTCCGTCATCAGAATGGACGCCTGACATGATTGCCCTGGTATTTATGACGTAACTTACGTATCCTGCTCGGATAGACTCAAGTATCTCGTCACTGCCTTCGGATATCTTTCCTCTGATTCTGGTGCGGATGCCATGCTCTTTCAGGAACCTGGCAGTGCCGGCTGTTGCCTCAATATTGAATCCAAGATCATAGAATCTGCGGATCAGCGGGAGCGCTTCCTCCTTGTCGTCATCCGCAATTGTGGCAAGTACGGTTCCGTAATTCTGAAGATTCATTCCGGATGCGACCATTGCTTTATACATGGCACGGTGGATCTTGTCGTCATAACCTATTGCTTCGCCTGTGGATTTCATTTCGGGTGAAAGATATGCATCAAGCCCTTTGATTTTATTGAATGAAAAGACAGGCACTTTGATGTAATAACGTTTCTTCTCTTCCGGATATATTCCGAATATTCCCTGTTCCTTCAGCGATTTGCCCAGAATGACTTCTGTTGCTATGTCTGCAAGCGAATATCCTGTGGATTTTGACAGGAACGGAACCGTTCTGGAAGAACGCGGGTTTACTTCAATGATGTATACATTGTCGTCTTTGTCCACGATGAACTGGATGTTGTAAAGGCCTACGATTCCGATGCCGAGTCCGAGTTTCTTCGCATACTGCAGAATAATGCCTTTGACTTTGTCCGATATGCTGAATGTGGGGTATACGCTGATTGAGTCTCCGGAGTGGATACCTGTACGCTCTACCAGTTCCATGATACCCGGAACGAATACGTCACAGCCGTCGCAGATGGCATCGACTTCAACCTCTCTGCCGGCAATGTAATGATCTACAAGGACCGGTTTATCTTCATCAACTTCAACAGCTGTTTTAAGATAGCGTCTCAGCATCTTTTCATCAGCAACGATTTCCATTGCACGGCCTCCAAGCACAAAACTTGGTCTGACCAGAACAGGATAACCTATCTCTCTCGCCGCATTGACGCCTTCTTCAATGTTTGTCACAGCCATGCCTCGTGGCTGAGGAATCTGCAGTTTTTCCAGGACCTTTTCAAACTGGTCTCTGTCTTCTGCACGTGCGATTGCATCGCAGTCGGTTCCTATGATTCTTACGCCTCTGTCTCTCAGAGGTTCAGCCAGATTGATTGCAGTCTGACCACCAAGAGATGCAATGACGCCTTCCGGATTTTCATAGTCAATGATGTTCATCACGTCTTCCGGAGTCAATGGCTCGAAATACAGTTTATCTGCCGTTGTATAGTCTGTGGAAACCGTTTCAGGGTTATTGTTTATGATAATGGACTCGTATCCTGCCCTGCGGATTGTCTGAACTGCATGAACCGTGGAATAATCGAACTCAACTCCCTGGCCAATACGGATAGGGCCTGCACCGAGAACAACTATCTTCTTCTTATCCGATAGTCTCGACTCATTCCGGATTTCCCTGTCAGTCATGTTCTGATAGGTCGAATAAAGATATGCGATATATTTGCCGGTATGCAGAGTGTCCACCATACGGAAAACAGGCACTATCCCCTGCTTTTTGCGGTACTCATATATTTCTTTTTCACTTGCCGACCAGAGACCTGCAATGAATTTGTCCGAAAAGCCCATTGCTTTGGCTGCTTTCAGCTTTTCAGAATCAAATGGATTGTCTGATAGCACTTTTTCCATTTTTACTATCCTGTCAAAGCTTTCAAGGAACAAAGACGTAATCATTGTCCTCTGATGTAATTCTTCAATGGATACGCCTCTGCGCAGAAGTTCAGTGACAGCAAAAATGCCGTCTGAATGGAACTGACGGATATATTCCAGGATATCCTCTGTTCCCATTGCCGTGAATTTTTTCATGGAGAGGTGACAAACTCCTGTCTCCAGAGAGCGGACTGATTTCAGAATGCACTCGTCAAGTGTTGAGCCGATGCCCATGACTTCGCCGGTAGCTTTCATCTGGGTGCCGAGAATATTTGGAGCTTCCGTGAATTTGTCGAACGGAAAGCGCGGAAACTTTGCAACGATATAGTCAAGAGAAGGCTCAATTGCCGCTGTTCCGCCTGCAACCGGTATCTCTTCAAGTTTCATGCCTACAGCAATTTTGGCCGTGACACGGGCAATCGGATAACCGCTGGCTTTGCTCGCCAGGGCTGAAGAACGCGATACACGTGGGTTTACTTCAATCAGGTAATATTCTGAACTGGTGGGATTCAATGCAAACTGAACGTTGCATCCTCCTTCAATTTTCAGTTCACGGATAATCTTGAGTGCGCTGTCGTTGAGCATTCTGAGATCATGTTCGGATAAAGAGAGTATCGGAGCTACGACAACTGAGTCACCTGTATGTACGCCGACCGGATCCACGTTTTCCATTCCGCAGATTGTGATGGCGTGATCCGTGCCGTCTCTCATAACTTCAAATTCTATTTCCTTATATCCCTTAACGCTCTTCTCAATCAGCACCTGGTGTACCGGAGACAGTTTGAATGCATTAGAACCTATTTCTACAAGTTCCGCCTCGTTTTCAGCAAAGCCTCCTCCTGTTCCTCCGAGTGTGAAAGCGGGACGGAGAACGACCGGGTAGCCGATTTTTGCAGCAGCGGCTTTTGCATGTTCCATGTCATAAGTAACTTCAGAAGGGATTACAGGCTCGCCTATAGACTGACACATTTCTTTGAACAGTTCCCTGTCCTCAGCCCGTTCAATGGAGTCTGCAGGCGTACCTATCAGCTTGACTCTGCACTCTTTCAGAACGCCTTTGCGTTCAAGCTGCATGGCAAGATTCAGTCCCGTCTGCCCGCCTATACCCGGCAGAATTGCATCCGGGCGCTCGTAACGGATCACACGTGCGACATATTCGAGTGTCAATGGTTCCATATAGACCTTATCTGCAATGGTCGTGTCTGTCATGATTGTCGCCGGGTTTGAATTGCACAGAACAACCTCATAACCTTCTTCTTTGAGAGCCAGACATGCCTGTGTTCCGGCATAGTCAAACTCTGCTGCCTGACCGATCACAATCGGTCCTGAACCTATGATCAGTATTTTTTTGATATCCGTTCTTTTTCCCATTTTATTTATCTTCTTTCTCTTTGATATACGATTTCAGACCCGGAAACTGTAATATAGTTGACTCCATACAATTGTGTTCCGGCAAAGGGTGTTGCATGTCCTCTGGACAGAAACTTACCCGGATCGACTACTTCACATTCATCAAGTTTCCATACGGAATAACCTTCTTCGGGAATTCCGAATCTGCGTCTTGGATTGAATGCCATAAGATCCATCAGTTTTTTAATATCTATAATGCCTTTTTTGACCATGTGAGTATAGAGAGCAGGAAAAGCAGTTTCCAATCCGACGACACCAAACGGAGATGATTGAAGCCCGCGGCTTTTTTCTTCATCTGAGTGAGGTGCGTGATCTGTTGAAATCATGTCGATTGTCCCGTCAATAATTCCTTCAATCAGTGCTTCTTTATCTTTCTGCTTTGCCAGAGGAGGATTCATTTTGAATCTTCCGTCCTCTTTAAGATCCTGCTCGGTGAACACCAGATAGTGCGGAGCAGTTTCGCAAGTCACGTCAACTCCCGCTCTTTTTGCCTCCCGGACCAGATTTACGCTTTCTTTTGTGGATATGTGACAGACATGATACGAACACCCTGTGCGGGCCGCCAGTTTCAGGTCCCTCTCGACCTGACGCCATTCAGCATCTGAAGGTATAGCTTTGTGCCCGTGTGCTTCTGCATAAGCACCTGTATGGATATATCCTCCGTTCACGTATCTGTTATCTTCGCAATGCGCAGCCAGTATCTTGTTGAGACTCTTTACTCTAATCATCAGTCTCTCCATCATTGCGTCGTCCTGAACACCCTTTCCGTCATCGGAAAATGCGATGACATGAGGAGCCAGTGCATCAAGATCAGCGGCTTCCTTTCCCATTTCGCCCACTGTCAATGCTCCGTAAGGATAAACGGAAATTACTGAAGTTGAATCAATCAATTCCGTCTGAATTCTCAGATGATCAAGATTATCCGGAACCGGATTCAGATTGGGCATCGTGCAGACAGCGGTATATCCGCCGTGAGCAGCGGCCAGAGAGCCTGTTCTTATGGTCTCTTTATATGAAAAACCCGGTTCACGAAAATGCACATGCACATCGCAAAAACCGGGCAAAATTGAATATTCGGGAGAATTGAACTGTGGATCAATGAGAGAAAGCGGAGCGGAAGAGGAAGAAAAGACGACAGGGACACTTACCCCCGGATTTCTTTTGTTCTTTTTAATGGTTGCTCTGTCCTCCATATGATGCCTCCTGACTGATTTACCAATAGAAATGAGGTTTGTACTCGATAGGATATTATAGCATTTTTTTGCTTGTTTGTCATAATATTTTTTAAGAATATATATGTAATTTTGCACAAAAATACATATAATCTGCATTTGTCACAGAAAGGCCTGAAATACTGGTGAAACAGATGGATTTTTACAATCCAAAGTTGTAAAATATGTGAGTAAAATTAAACAACAGGAGCCTTTTAACAATGCAAAACAAAACTATAGGACAGCAGTCACTCGAAAAACATGCAGAATGGCGCGGAAAAATGAAATTTGTCCCCAGTATCGAAGTCAAAACGAGAGAAGATCTCTCTTTGGCATATACACCTGGAGTCGCACAGCCGTGTCTAGAAATACAGAAAGACGAAGACAAATCTTATGAACTCACCAGAAGATGGAATGAAATCGCCGTCATAACAGACGGAACAGCAGTATTAGGCCTTGGCGACATAGGACCTGCTGCCGGCATGCCGGTCATGGAAGGCAAATGCCTTCTCTTCTCACAGTTCGCGGGAATAGATGCAGTTCCTCTCTGCATAGACTCAAAAGATCCGGACGAACTCGTCCGCACCATTTATCTTCTTCAGAAGAACTTCGGAGGAATCAACCTTGAAGACATTTCTGCACCAAGATGCTTTGAAATTGAAAAAAGGCTTAAAGAAATCTGCGATATCCCTATTTTCCACGACGACCAGCACGGAACTGCCATAGTTGTCCTTGCGGCATTGACAAATGCTTTGAAAATAGTGGGAAAGAAAATAGAAAACCTCAAGATTGTAATCAGCGGAAGCGGCGCTGCCGGAACCGCAATAGGTATGCTCCTCATGAGAGCGGGAGCGAAGAATGTCATATTCTGCGACAGACACGGAGCAATATCAACAAAAAGAACAGATCTCAGACCTTCATATGCGGAACTGGCCAAGATTTCCAACCCCGACAATGTATGCGGAACACTCGCAGAGACAATGAAAGGCTCAGACGTGTTCATTGGAGTTTCTGCAGCGGGAATAGTATCAAAAGAAATGGTCAAATCCATGGCAGACAAGGCAATTGTATTTGCAATGGCAAACCCTGTGCCCGAGATAATGCCGCAGGACGCTGAAGAAGCGGGTGCGTATGTGGTAGGCAGCGGAAGAAGTGATTTCAAAAATCAGATAAACAACCTTCTGGCCTTCCCCGGAGTATTCAGAGGCGCACTTGACTGCAGAGCAAAAGAAATCAATGAGGAGATGAAGCTTGCGGCTGCCGAAGCGCTTGCTTCGCTTGCACCTTCCCCACTCACAAAAGATGCCGTTATACCCGATGTATTTGATGACAGGGTCGTAAAAGAGGTATCCAAAGCGGTTGTTCGGGCTGCAAGAGAAACAGGTGTTGCAAGAGTATAAGGTGGTAGTCAATCACCCATCAGAGTCCAAAAAAAGAATATAAAACATGCTTATATTTTTCAGTGAAGCGACAAAAGATGCTTGTTCTGGAAAAATATAAGCACTTTTTTCGGAGTTAATCGCAGCAAATATTATAAGCAAAAGACACAGGTCAGTAGATTTCCTGTGTCTGTTTTTGCCTATTTGCGGTATTTCTTGAATATCCTCACTCTCCGATTTCAACCAAGATTGAATCAATTTGTTCAAAAGTCTTGATTGCATCTTCAAATCTCTGCTTTTCGTCTGTATAAAGCAGATCTTCATGCAAACGCTCGTAAGCGTCTTTGGCGGTCATAAACTCTTGTTTCCACTTTGAAAAGCCAAATGCCCCGGTCGGATCGTAATTCTCCGGAATATTGCGTTTTTCCAGATAAACTGAATCCGTCTGTTTTGTCAGAACCATCAAGCGCTTTAACTCATCTTTGTCTGCAATAAAAGATTGTATATCAGGCATTCGGAACAAACGGGTCACATCGTAAACGTGCCTTGCTTTTGATTGAATCGTCCCGCAAATGGCGTGGCGTTTGACCGACATAATCTTATCTACAAAAGTCCTCTCTATATTAACAACGTTTACGCTGACTTTTGTCAGCTCATATTCCTTAACAACGTCGTCAAAACCATGTCTTTCTAGATATTCCTGAATATATGTTTCCAAAATTTTTGTGCCATAAGGCTCGGGTCTGACAGATGATCCAATCTCAAGTTTAATTTTACTGTCACGACTACCGTGCCAGAACCAAATGCTCTTGTTACGATTGTTGCGTTCTTCCGGTATGATTTCTGTTTCTGCGCCAGCAGTCATGTCTTTTTCCACAGCTTTTAATCTGCGCTCAATTTGTTTGTTTGTCATACCATCTTCGGGAATATATGTCAAGTCAATGTCTTCCGAAAAACGCTCAATGGATCCGGGATAGCATTTACTCAGCGAAGTGCCACCTTTGAAAACGCATCGGTCGGCGTTCTCGCTTTTTGAAAGAAACAATAGTGCTTGAACAATATAGTAGTCACGTTCTACTGCTGATTCGGGAATGTGCTTTTCCTTGGCGGTCAGCGTGATCAAGTCCCGAAACTCAGTTTTGTTTTCTTGCAGTTTCATATAATTCCTCAATTCTCGGAATAGGGTAGTTCGTAAGAGCGGACAGATGTCTGCTCAGATGATTGGGCATACGATAGTAATTTAACACCTCACGCAGGAAAGCAATAGTCCATTTGGGATAACCGATAACCCTTTGCACCGTTTCGAATGCTTCATCATTATACTCGACCGCAAGGTTTTCTGTACAGCGAAGCATCGCGGAAACATTGACATCCTGTATTTCTTTGTAATGATGCAACAATTCCATTATGCGTATCACAGATTTGATTTCGTTTGTATATTCCATATCATATTTGCGAATCGTTACATTACCTATCTGTTTTAAATGTTCTTCTGCGATGGAGGAATAAGCAGTTTGCCGCTTTGAAATCTGAGTTGTAACACCAAGTGCATTATAGAGACCGTAACCTACCTCCACCCCACTATTGCCAGCAGTAAACTGATTGAGTATTTCTCGTTCTGAAGGAAGGATCGTTCCAAAACGCGTTTTTTTCGGACGGCAATAGATGCCTTTTGAAACACGCTCGATTTCTCCACTTCTACAAAGCCGACTGACCGCCTGCGCAAATGCCGCTTCGCTCATAACATCTGAATACTTCTCGCGGTACAGTTTACCAGTCATAACCAGTTCGCCGCATGGTTTCCCTCTGAATTCTTCTATAATACTTGCTCTGTTTTTCATTGGCAATCCTCCTTTCCGTGAATTCTCTTGTATTATATCCTTTTCGCCTCATTTTGTCAAGTTATTTTCAAAAAAACTTGACAAAATTTCTTTTATTTCAGCCACGTCGAACGTGGCTGAAATATTCTTTTTCTATTGTTTGTTTTTCAGATACTTTTCCACATCAATGTTGTAGTAGTCTCTGTAATAGTGTGAATGGAACTTCTTGTCTCCTATCGACCATTCAATCTTAATGAATGAGCCTTTGTCCGGAATTTCGACTTCAGTAAGTACTGTGTTGTCATTTGCCTTCGATATACCTTTGCCTTCTGCAAGAATCTTACCAGAATCCGAATCCATCACAGAGTAAGAAATCTCAGTTTCGGTCAGAGTGTCATTGCAGACAATCAAATCATGACCTTCTTCAGTATCCTTTATCATCAGATATACCGGCTCATATGCTCGCTGCATATATTCAAAAGCCAGCTTCTTTTCGCCATAACAATCAACAACTGATTCACATGACAATGGCCATCCGTCAGTGAGATTCCAGTATATGATACCCGTCCTCTTCCACTTGTCTCCACGGAACAGTTCAATAAAATATTTGACAGCTTCTGCCTGTATTATCTGACTCTTCTTCGCATATTCCCCATATGTCTCAGGGAGCTTGCCGTAGTACTCTTTAAATTTGTTGACCTGCATTTTCATGCGGTATTTATATGGGGACTCAAGATCTGTTATCTGTGTTTCGGTAGCATGAGCCAGCCAGTGGTCATTAACTTCCCCGTCTTCTTTCAAAATTGGGTACAGATAATCTTCACCTATAAACTTTCTTGCACTCTTTTCCGATACTGCTCCGAAGAATCCTATTTCACTAACAAATCTGCACTCGGAATTTTTGTAATATGCATGTTCAAAATGAGGTCTGGCTCCCCAGAGGTGCTCTTCGGGTGAATGGAGACCAAGTTTGTAACACTCCTCGGATATATATGGTGAAGAGGGGAGATAAGGTCTTGAAAAATCATGCATTCTGCACAATTGCGGAAGCAGTTCTCTCGTTATAACATTCTCATTCGGGTCTCTGACGACTCCGCCCCAGGTGTTATATGTACAGTCACATTCGTTGTCTCCGGACCACAAAATCAGAGATGGGTGATTTCTCAATCTGCATATCTGGAATACCGCTTCCTCTTCAAGCTTGTCCATAAATGTTTTGTCCTGAGGATAAACAGCACAGGCCATCATGAAATCCTGCCATACCATTATTCCCTTTTCATCGCAGAAATCAAAGAATTTATCGTCTTCATAGACTCCGCCGCCCCACATTCTCACGCAGTTGGAACCCGATTCATCCAGGAGCCTTAGACCAAGATCCAGTTTTTTCTCGTTTTCAGACGGGAAAGGGGACAATGGAGACCAGTTGACACCTCTGCAGAAAACGCGTACTCCGTTTATCTTGAATACGAACTCTCCTTCTCCGTTTTTAATGCTTTCTGTTCTTTCAAGTTCAACTGTTCTGACTCCAACTTTCAATTCATATGTATCTACGACTTTGTCTTCAAATATGAGTTCTGCCTTGCAGTCATACAGGTTCTGTTCGCCATATCCCCTTGGCCACCACAATTTTGCATTGTTGATAACAAAAGCCAGTCTGCTGTACTGATTACCCCATGGCACTATCTCTTCACAAAATTCACTGTCTTCGCACTTTCCGGAGAATCTGATTTTGTAATTCTGAATCATATCATCGGAGACTTCCAGATCGAAATACAATCTGATTTTTGCTCTGTCTTCTTCTGGTCTTGCAAATAATGTATACACAAAAACGTCTTTTATGTAATCAGTTCTCTTCTGTTCGATATATACAGGTTTCCATATTCCTCCTGAAGCAACTCTGGGTAGAATATCCCAGCCGAAAGAATATGCCGCTTTTCTTATGTACAGCCCCTGATAATTGTACCAGAGGGCATTGGACGAAGCAGGAACCGTATATTTTCTCGACTCTATAACAGCCGGTGTAATATGCACCATCAGTTCATGGATGCCTTTTCCTTTTGCACTGACGGTGTGAGGAATAAACATATTCTCTGCTCTCTTCAGATGCTCTCCGTCAAGGTAGATGTCAGCTATAGTGTCAATTCCCTCAAAAACAATTTCATCGCCCTGTTCGAAATCACACTCAAAATGTGTAACATACCACAGGTGCATAGTCTCAAGGTACTGTAGTTTTATGAGGTTGTCGCCAAAAAACGGATCCGGAATCCTTCCGGCCCTGTACATGTCCAGAACGAAAGCGCCGGGAACTTCAGCAGGTATACTGTCTGTTTTTCTGGATTCCAATTCTTTTTCAGAGCAAATGAGGTCTGCCCATTTACTGCAGTCTGAATTCTTTGAATAATATATTTTCCAGCCGCTGTCTATAGAATATTTACTTGTTCTCATATCCACCTCGTCGTCGAAAATGACATTTCTGATTAATTATACCATTTTTATGATTGATGAACAACGCATAATGGCCGGTCAGTTACCATTCGGTTCTGATCGGCCAATTGCTGTTAATTTACCATTTGCTTATTTTGTTTCTTCAGTTGTTTCTGTTTCTTCAGTTGTTTCTGTTTCTTCAGTTGTTTCTGTTGTTTCTGCTGTTTCAGCTGTTTCAGCTGTTTCTGCTGTTTCTGCTGTTTCAGCATTTTTGTCAGATTTGTCACTCTTAGAGAGCATCAGATTTGCGAGAATACCGAGGATGAGAGCGCAAGCAATCTTTGTGATTACAACTTCGCCGAATACAACCTGGAGTCCGCCTATACCTGCAATCATAATTACAGATACGACGAACATGTTCTTGTTCTTTTCGAGGTCAACTTTCTGAACCATCTTAAGTCCGGATACTGCAATGAATCCGTAGAGAGCCATACAAACGCCGCCCATTACGCATGACGGAATTGTTGCAAGGAATGCTATGAATGGTGTGAAGAATGAAATCAAGATGCAGAGGCATGCTGTGCACAGTATTGTTACTACTGAAGCGTTTCCTGTGATTGCTACACATCCGATTGATTCGCCGTATGTTGTGTTTGGACATCCGCCGAAAAAAGCACCTGCCATTGAGCCTACACCGTCTCCGAGGAGTGTTCTGTGAAGTCCGGGTTCTTTCAGAAGGTCACGGTTGATGATTGTTGAGAGGTTCTTGTGGTCTGCGATGTGTTCTGCGAATACAACGAATGCTACTGGCGCATAAGCAACTGCTACGGTAGCTATATATGAACCGCTGAGTTCACCGAATGAACCGAATCCCTGAAGGAATGTAAATTTCGGAAGATCTACGAAATCTGTGATTTTTGTAAATGTAAGGTTGCTGAGAGCTGTGAAATCTATAACTTTGAGATCAGCGTTTCCTGTTGCATTTCCTATGAGTGTGAATACAAGAGCTACTGCATATCCGGCAAGAATTCCTAAAACGAACGGAATGAGTTTAACCATCCTTTTGCCGTATGATGCGCAAATCATTGTAACTGCAAGTGTTACAAGTCCGCATACGATTGCAACATATACGCTGCCGCCTGCGTTAGCTGTCTGAAGATCGCCAACTGCATTTCCGGCAAGTGAAAGTCCTATGATTGCAACTGTAGGTCCGATTACAACTGCAGGCATGATCTTGTCAATCCAGCCAGTGCCTGCGAATTTTACTACCAGTGAAATGATGACATAGACAAGTCCTGCAAATACTGCACCGATAATAAGTCCGAGGTAACCGAGAGCCATTGTTGTTGCACCTGCAAATGCAGCTGCCATTGATCCGAGGAATGCAAATGAAGATCCAAGGAACACAGGGCTCTTAAATTTTGTAAACAGCAAATAAACTAATGTACCAATGCCTGCTCCGAACAATGCAGCCGCCTGGCTCATTCCTGCTGCTTCGCCGAAGTGTGCGACGACAGATGCATCATTGTTTACTATTACCGGCACTACGATTGTAGCAGCCATAATAGCAAGTAGCTGTTGGAAAGCAAAAACTACAACTTGACCAAAGTGCGGTCTTGATTCCACATCATAAGTGAGTTTCATAAAGATTTCTCCTCCATTTTATAATATTGCCTCTTAGGCAAAGATTACTTATTCTGGACGGCAATGCACTGCTCGCCGTCATATTGCCTAACCTTGACCATTATCACCTCGTCAAGAGACGTCGGTATGTTTTTTCCGACATAGTCAGGTTTAATCGGCAGTTCCCTGTGACCTCTGTCCACCAGTTCAAGAAGCTGAATTCTTTTAGGTCGTCCGCAGTCGAATACAGCATCAATTGCCGCTCTGACTGTTCTGCCTGTAAATATCACATCGTCCACAATTATTATTGTCTTGTCTGTGACGTCAAACGTAATCTGAGTCTTATTGAGTTTTGGTTTTTCTGACACTTCGCTCAAATCGTCCCGGTACAAAGTTATGTCAAGATAACCGACTTTGACTTCTTTTCCCAGAATCTTCTTAATGTTTCCGGCCAAAATGTCTGCGAGGGTTGCCCCCCTCCTGAAAATACCCACCAACGCAATTTCTTCTGTGTCAGGATTCTTTTCTATTATTTCATGCGACAGTCTCAAAAGCATTCTGTCAAAGGCATCTGTTTCTACCAGTATCTTCTCCATTTGCCCTCCAAAAACAAAACCCTGACAATCGTCAGGGTGCAGTCAGGCCGCAATATGCCTTCTGTTCTACCCTTTCCGATATCTCGTATCAGTTTTAAAGGATAATGTAATATTTATGCAAAGAAAAAAGAGGAGATAATCCCCCTCTTATTTTTTGCAGTGCTTTTCAATATATGTTGACAATTCTCCGACAGTCTTGATTGTGGCCACATCCTCATCAGGGATACTTACGCCATACTGCTGTTCTATAGTCATTATTACTTCGACGATATCCAGAGAATCTGCGTTGAGATCACCAACAATATCAGTTTCGGCAGTTATAGTGCTTGCATCAATTCTAAGCTGATTAGCAAGAATATCAATCACTTTTTCAAGCATAATCTGCACCTCCGTTTTTCATCCCGTTTATTATAACTTGCCCAATTGTAAAATGCAAGTGGTAATTTTCCACATTATATTATCCGATTCTCTCCTTTTCTAGTCAATTTTGAACATATTGTCTGTAGTGTAACTTATTTTTTCGAATGTATCCAGTACAAAGTCCGTGACCATAATATCGTCTTTGAATACCTCATATCCTGAGATGAATCCCCTGTTTTTATTGAACAGATAATTGATGACGCTTCCCTGTGAAAGAGCATTCAGTGTAATGAACAATTCCTCTTCATTTTCACCAAAGTAAGCAAGTTCATATCCTTCTTCAAACAGTTCTTTGAAATCCGGAATCGGAGTCTGGCTGATAAGAGTGTATTCGCTCGCATTGTAGTATTCCACTGAACTGTTCATTTCGTCCTGAATCTGAACACGTTCTCCGTCACAGATAATAACCTTAATCAACGTACTTGTTGAAGGGTCTCTTACCGATATCTTGTATTTTCCTCCGTTTTTCCAGATCCAGTATTCATAATCCGCGAAACCGTATGAATCTTTTGAATAGCTGTACAGAGTCGCTTTCATGAAATAACTGTCAGTATATGGCGAATGCTCAAGAAACTTTTTGAAGTCCATATCTGATACATTCGTCGGCATATATCTATATGTATTCTTCACAGATTGGTCAAGGTCATATTCAACCGACTGAGTCACCTCGGCGGTCTGCGCAGGTTCCAGAAACGAAGGAAGCTGGAATACCCCTGCATTATGGAGAATGTATAAAGTAAGATAACAAACTCCGACAAAGGCGACAACTATGGTAAGCACTGAAATCAGTGCCAGAATGCTTCTCGGTTTTCTTCGATCTGTTTTTTTAACCATATTGTTCCCCGCAATTGATTTTTCATGTCTTTTTTGTTAATATTAATGATACCACAATTTGCAGAATTTTGAAACAAAAAAAGTCAATTCTGTACGAAAGAAGGATAATTAAATGCGAATTCTAGCCATAGGAAACAGCTTCTCTCAGGATGCTTTCAAATATCTTCACAAAGTTGCCGCGGCCGCAGGCAAAGACGTTACGACAGTCAATCTTTATATAGGCGGATGCACTCTTGAGCGCCACTGGAACAATGTGCTCGAGAACAAAAACGACTACCAGTATGAACTCAATGGCGCCGGTGAAGGCCCGGCAGCAACAATTAAAGACGCTCTTCTCGAAGACAAGTGGGATGTTATAACTCTACAGCAGGCGAGCGGATACAGCGGAATAGACAATTCTTATCATCCATATATTGAGAATCTGTACAACTATGTGAAAGATTTTCAGCCTGATTCGAAAATAATGATTCATGAAACATGGGCTTATGAGCATGATTCAAACCACGGCCATTTCAAATGGTACGGAAAGAACCAAGAATACATGTACAAGGCGCTTCAGAACTGCTACTACAATGCTTCTTACCAGCTTGGCGCTGAGATAATACCATGCGGAGATTTCATCCAGCATCTCAGGAGAACTGTTCCTGAATTCGATTATCCAAGAGGAGGTCTCAGCCTCACAAGAGACGGGTTCCACATGGGATATATATATGGAAGATATGCTCTCGCTTGTGTATGGTATAAATATGTAGTAGGCGGTGACATTTCAACAAATGATTTTGTTCCGAGAGGCGACTCAAACTACAACACGGACATGCATCTTGTAGACATAATAAAAAACGAAGCGGCAAAATTCTGATTTAGAACTACGACGGCCGAGCAAATCAATGCCCGGCCGTTCTAATTTTGTGCCTTCTTGAATTATCCCAGTCAAACAACTCTAACCAAATACTGAACAACACTACTTAACACTTCTCCGTTGCTTGCCCATTTGTAATAGACTTTTGCTAATACCCATAGGTTATCTCCATCTGGTACTGCATACAACTGTTTATCTGTAATCATCAAATCGCTCCCTGATACAGTATGCTTAAATTTATCTGCAACCATTTTCATGACAAGTTCCTTATCTATAAAAACGCCACTATATTTTTTGAATTTTTCATCACAGACCCTTGCACGAAAACGCTTGACTGTTCCATCGTTTTTTATAGTTACTGATATGTCATCAATGCGGTTTATTCCACCAAGTTTTTTGTGGAAAACAATTTTATATTCAGCTGTAAAAGAGGGGTCATAATCTATAAAGTTGACAAAGTCCTGATTGATTTCCTCTTTTGTGTATTTGTAAGTTGTATGGATATTTGAAGTTTTAATTTCAACTTCACAATCTGACGTCGACACACCAGAATATTTTAGAAGTACATCACTTGCATAATCTATAAACTCTTGACAAGTTGAATGAGCATTGACAGGGGGAACAATACTAAATCTAACAGAATTAGGATTACCATGACTAAATGATCCAATTCTACCTGTATTTTCACCAACTTGAATTATACACTTATCCGAGTTGTAATCATCGTATCTTTCGTCATATACTCCAAAATCTATCGTACCTGCATATGAAAATGCACATTCATCATCAAAAATCACAATACTCTTTTTTTCAACCCCCTCTTTTTCAATCATGTTTGACACAAATAACTCTTTTCCAGAATAATCAGGGGTGACCATTGGTCCACCTTCACCACCTTTGTAGGTATATATTTCATATTCGTTTTTTCGTGTCTCTATTTCGCTTGTTCCTGTATCTGTGATTGGTTCAATAATATTTATGTTGTTTGTGCACGAAAACATGGATAAGCATCCTAAAACAATTATTGCGAATGATAAGCTTAAACATATTATTCTTTTTCTCATGATAATCTCCTTTTCATGATAAATCTTTGTTCGACAAATAGAATTGATGATCCGGATCTATCAACAATACCAAAAGCTAATTGGTTGAATACTCAGCAACTTTTATCAGATATCTCTCCATCCCACCGAGCTGATTTGTATTTTCACCATCCTTTACTTCATATTCGTAACTCACAGTGATTTCAACAAATAACTCGTTCGACATAGCAACCAATTTGTAATCAGAATTAATTGATGTTACATTATGATTTCTACATATGTTGTTTTCTTCGGATTTCTCGATATTGTTTATTTTTTGCAAATCGATAATGGCTTTTTCGAATGGCAAAAATACGTCATCGTATGACTCACAGTAAAACGCAGCTATTTCTCCAGTATTACTGAATGTAACATACACGATGTCTTTTCGTCTTATTCCCGCTATTGTTTTGTAAAAAGAAACTGTGTATTCGGCGCTGAATTCTGGATCATCCTGATAATAATTCGCAAATCCCTCAATTTCTTTACCATTCAATTTGGGATCGTAATTTGTGCTTATAATTATCGTCTTGATTTCTGTTTCCCACTCATCAGTATTTATGCTCGTGTAATTATCCATCAAATATTTTGCATAATCGACAAAATCTTTTTCAGTGGAATCAAAGCCCAGCTTCGATTGATAATTCCTGTCTGTTCCAGCGTTCTTAACGCTGTATCTGACTATTTTTCCAGTATCACTATTAATAGTCAGATGTATTGTTTCATTTTTATTATTTCTTCCCCTGAATCGATCTAAGCAGTATGTCCTTAACGATGTCTCCTTTAAAGAAGATATGTAAAAAAAGCCAATTTCTTCACCAAATACATCAAAATTTACTTTTCCTTTAGGCATATCTTCTTTGACAAACAGTGACACTTTATCATAATCATACTTATTGTCATTATAATTAGAACCTTCTCCAGAACCCACACTGCTTAAACGAGAACATATACCATAATCCAATGGATAAATAAGTTCCACTTTTGATATATTACCCATATTGCAAGAGCATAAAGATAATAGAATCGCTATTACGATGACTAATGTCTTAATGATTCTATTTTTCATAAGAAATCCTCCTTGATAAATATATGTGCAAACAATTGAAAAAAATACGACTGTTTATATCAGTATTTCTGAATTTTAAATGTATGTGTCAATTATTGAATGAAAAGATTTGTTGTGTACCATACATGACCGAATTACGTGCTTCGTTCGTACAAGAATCATTGGCCTCTTCAAAAGCTTCTTCTGCAGTAAACAATTCTCCTGTTCCAGGATTCAATGTAAACAAATAGGTAAAAAACTTATCAATCCAATCATTCATTTGATTGTCGAATTGCTTTGTTGCCCATCCTATTGCAACCTTCGCCCCCGCAAATCCAGCTGATTGAGTAATGCTATAACCGGTCATTCCTTCAGAAGGTGATGCCGCTGTGCTACACCCTGCAAATATAACTATGTCAATATCAGATAAGTCAGCATGAGTATTTGGCGAAGAGTATATATCTGTGTTGTGTAGAAATTTTTGAGGAGGCTCATTGACCGTTATAGAGTTCCAAGAACCATGCCCATTCAATATTATTACTTTTGAGCTTTCAATCAAATCTAGTGCCAAATTGACATATGAGTTCGTATTACTATTATTCTCAATTGTTCCCAAATGATTAAGCATATGCAAGAAGGAAACGGAAATTGCAAGTAACGCATCCGTAGAATTCATCGATAGATACAATATCTGCACTGAGTTTTTTCGCGTTCAGATAGTCTAGTTTGTTCAGAGCCATTCTTCTTGTAATACATCCGATAAAATGACGCAAATTACTTGGCCTTTCCGGGAAAATTGCATTCCACGCGCCAAGATATGCATCATTCACACATTCTTCCGCATCTTCTGGAGAATGGAGAACCTGATTTGCAATATACAGACAATACTGGTCATATTTTTTCTGTGACTCTTCAATCGCCTGTTCTGATCGATCCCAATACAAATCGATGATTTTTTCGTCTTCCAAGCCTTTTCCTCCGTGATTTTTGAAAGTCCTTTCACCATAATAGTAAGAAATACTTGTCAAAAGGTTACAACATTTGTCAAATATATTGAAGAAGCTTTGAAAAAATGGAAGATTGAAGAACTACTCGGAAATAAATATATATTCTTGGACATTGATGATCCGGATCTGTCAACAATACTCAAAGCCTTTGGCATTTTTATACCGAAAAGACTCTTCTCCAAAAAAGAGTTGAGAGAAGTGGGTGTCACGTGTGAACTTATCAAGTAAATAAATCTAAGCACGAAACCTGGGATTCCAGTCTTCGTGCTCATCCTTTTCTTGTATTATTCCATTTTCAGGATAACGTCTTATCTTTCTATAACGTTTCCTTTGTCGTCGACAAACACTCCTTTGTTTTCGTCTCCATCGTAGTGATCTTCTTTGGAATCCTCATTTTTCTCTTTTGGTTTTATGAATTTTCCGGCATGCTTAATCAGAATCATGCACAGTGCCACTACAGCGGCAATCGACAGAGCTATCGGAGGATTGAACAGCATGAGAATTGCGCATCCGCCGAATATCAGAGTTGCAACGTCTATGACTACAACAGTTGATGTGTAGGACAGGCCGAGATCCATGAGTTTGTAATGCATGTGGAGTCTGTCTGCCTTGAATATGCTCTTTCCCTGGGCAGTTCTTTCGAATACCACGCTGAACATGTCTATAAGCGGGAAAGCAAAGATAAGCGCCGGAACGAGTATGGACAGGTATGTGACACCCTTCATCAGCCAGAAAATTGACAGACAAGATACTACATAACCCAGCATCATGGAACCTGTATCGCCCATAAACACTTTTGCAGGATGAGAATTGAGCGGGAAGAACCCGATGGCAGCACCGCAAAGAGCTGCAGCCACGATTGCGGCATCATAATACCCCATCAAAGCAGCTATGATTGCAGTTACAAATGTGCCTATTCCTGCAACACTGCATGCGAGTCCGTCAAGACCGTCGAGCAGGTTCATCGCATTTATCATGACAACAATCCAGACAACTGTTATCGGGATTGACATGTTTCCAAATATAATTGTGCTGCCGAACATAGTCGTAAATGTGATTGCTCCGCCAAAATACGCGGTTGCCGTCGCAATCAGTATCTGACATATGAACTTGAATATTGCCGGCAAATTGAATATATCGTCGACAACGCCTATAAGACATATGGCGGCCGTTCCGCAAAGCATTACCAGTATCTGTGTAGATTCCGTGCCTATTCCGGCAAACAGAAGTGCACCTCCCATAGCAATGAAAAACCCAACCATCATTGCTATACCGCCCAGACGCGGTGTTGGTTTAGAATGTTTTTTTCTTCCTCCGTCCGGTTTGTCAACCGCACCGAGTTTTCTGGATAACATGCATGTTACCGGCGTGAAAGCGAGTGTACACAAAAACGCCACAAGCATAAGTATTGCACATGCAATTATTTGTCCTGTAGTAATCAGATTTATCATATACTTTCCTCCAAATTATTTAATTTGTAGGAAGCCAAGTTTTCTGTAAACTTTTGACAATGTCTTATTTGCAATGTAGTTTGCGTAATCCGCACCATTCTTCATTACAGTTTCAAGATAAGACTTGTCAGCCATAAGTCTGTTGAATTCTGCCTGGAGTCCGGCCAAGCCATCAGCGCATGCTTCACCGACGGCAAGTTTGAATTCTCCATAGCCCTTGCCTTCGAACTCTGTTTCTATTTCCTGTATGCTCTTCCCTGTCAAACATGAATAAATGTTCATCAGGTTGTTGATTCCGTCTTTTCCCTCGGCATATTTGACTTCAGTACCGCTGTCAGTTACCGCTCTCTTGAACTTGCGGATGATGTCGTCTCTCGAATCGAGAAGACTAATTCTTGAATTCTCGTTTTCATCGGATTTGCTCATCTTCTTTGTGGGATCCGTGAGAGAACATATTTTTGTTCCGGACTTCATAAAATACGGTTCCGGAATCACGAATGTCTCACTGTATGCTTCGTTAAATCTCTTTGCAATGTCTCTTGTAATTTCAATGTGCTGTTTCTGATCCATGCCGACAGGAACCAGTGCCGCATTGTACAAAAGGATATCCGATGCCATCAAAACAGGATAAGTGAATAGTCCTGCGTTGACATTGTCGGCATGCTTGGAACTCTTGTCTTTGAACTGAGTCATTCTTGAGAGTTCTCCGAACATAGTGAAGCAGTTGAGAACCCATGCAAGTTCTGCGTGCGCAGGAACATGACTCTGAACAAAGAAAAGGTTCTTTTCAGGGTCTAATCCGCTTGCAATGTATATTGCCAGTGTCTCGTAAGTTCTGCGTCTGAGTTCAGCAGGATCCTGTCTCACAGTGATTGCGTGCTGGTTTACAACACAGTATATGCAGTTGTATTTATCTTCAAGTGTTTTCCAGTTTTTAATTGCTCCGAGATAATTGCCTATTGTGAGAACACCGCTCGGCTGGACACCTGAGAAAACTATTTGTTTGTCTTTATTAAATTCCATCTATATCACCATTGAGTATTTACAAATTTCGCATGTAATAATATAATAACATTAAAGCGAAGAATTATCAACAGCAAAATGGTCGATTCTCTTCTCATCTGATACAGGAGGACGTTGTGGCAAAACTACTTGAACAGATTAAGTCAGAATGTGAAAACTGCATGCTTTGTCCACTGGGAAGCACAAGGACAAATGTTGTATTTGGTGTAGGAAATCCCGATGCCGAACTGATGTTTGTCGGTGAAGCTCCAGGAGAGAGCGAAGACCTGTCGGGCATTCCGTTTGTAGGCAGGGCCGGAAAACTCTTTGACAAGTTTCTTGTTGCCGTGGGAATTGACAGAGATGACGTTTACATAGCGAATATTTTAAAATGCAGACCACCTCAGAACAGAGACCCGAAACCTGAAGAGGAAGATCTGTGCATAAAATATCTCGATGAGCAGATAGAGGCCATAAAGCCCAAATACATAGTTTGCCTCGGCAGAATCGCCGCAATGAGACTTATCAAGGAAGATTTCAAAATCATGAGCGAACACGGAACATGGTATAAAAAAGACAACTATGAAATATGCGCTGTGCTTCATCCTTCTGCAATTCTGAGAGATCCAAGGAAAAACGAACTGATGCTGAAAGATATGATTGACATAAGAGACAAAGTATACGGACAGGAGAAACCTAGATTATGAGCAAATTAAAATTGACGCTTGATTACACCAGAACAGTCATTTACAGAGCGGCTTGCGTTTTCACATTTACATGCTTGTTTTTATATATATTTGTCAACATGTTTAAAACAACTGACGGATCAGAAAAATTCATGTTCAACAATACATATTTCACATTTATTCTCGTTTTTTCCTTGATTATTGGAATCGATTCACTGATACTGAAAATAAAAGCCATACCGAAGGCTCTCGCAGTTGCTATAAACTATGTTGTTGCAGTAGCAGATTTCATTCTTGTTATGGAGGTCTGGACAGGAATATCCACTACGCCAAAACAGATTCTGTTCGGAGCAATAGGCTTTTCAATAGTGTATGCAATAGTGATGGGCGCTTTTGCACTTGGACGATTCATTGTCAAGAAAATCGAGAACAACCGCGAATATAAACAGCAGTTTGAAGACAAGAAAAAAAGAAGCTGATCAGTGATAATAGTAAGAGCCGCCGGATCCCGGCGGCTCTCTTCATATGTTCTCAAGCATTTGTCCGGGATTTTCTGCAGCCTTGACTGCACTGAAAACTTTTGCCACAACCCCGTTTTCGTCAATCAGGTATGTAGAACGGACAATTCCCATTGTTGTTTTTCCGTAGTTTTTCTTTTCCTGCCAGACTCCGTATTTTTCAATGACTGACCTGTCAGGATCAGACAGCAGTGTGAAAGGCAATCCGTAGTTCTGTTCGAACTTTTTGTGAGACGCCACACTGTCACGGCTGACGCCCAGAATGACTGCTCCCTTTTCTCTGAACTGAGGATACAGTTCGGCAAATCCGCATGCCTGCTTTGTGCACCCTGACGTATTGTCTTTCGGATAGAAATAGAGTATTACTTTTTTGCCTCTGTATTCGGAAAGCGTATGATTGTTCCCGTTTTGGTCCGGCAAAGTAAAATCCGGTGCTCTGGTTCCAACTTCAAGCATTTTTGTTTCCTCCATGTCTGGAATAATTCTATTTGAAATATATCGTAATTGCAGGTGTTTTTTTCAAAAGATCAAACACCGTTCCGGGGTCCTGCGACAGCACTTCAATGGAATCCTTGGATGTTTTCACTTCTCCTTTGTACAGCACTCTTGAATTGCTCCTCATAGTAATCTCACCCAGGTCAGCAGTTACAAAATGAGCTTCTGTTATTCCTTCTGCATGTAATTGTGCCATGGATTCGTCGCGCCATTCCATGTCTCTTCTGAATGAGAAAATGGTCTCGTCTCCTTCTGATGTAAGGCTGCCCGACACTTCGGGTTTTACATTCCCTTCAGAGCTGCCGACGTACACCGTAACAGTTCCCCGAGCTGATCTTCTCAGTATTGTTTTTTCTCCGCTGTCGGAAACTTTTTGATACGCGCCAGTGCTGTGTAACACAGACATGATCGGAGCAAGCCCCGGAGTGCGCTCCAGATTACCCTCAACAGGTGAGAAATCCACTGCATTGAATTCAAGGCTTAGTGTTCCTGTGTAAGCTCCTTCCGGTCCTCCTCCGCCGCTTATGAGTTCACCACTTAACGTGCAGCTCATCATGTTGCCGGGAATGTTCCAGAATGTACAGTTATATGTTCTGTAATTTTTTCTTCCGTCAAACTTGATTTTCCACACGCTGTCCTTATCATTGCTCTCGGCAAGCGCCACTGCTCTTCTGCTGCAGGTTGCATAGAAGTCATTGACAATTTCGAGATTTTTTTCGAGAAGCTTCAGATAATTGTCAAATCTCTCACTTCCCTTTGACCAGTCCAGTGCAACTTTGGCAGTATTGACTATCTGTCCCAGCATGGGAATCCTTCCAGTCCCTGATTCAACAGTCTCTGCAATCCGTCCAACTCTTCCGCCATTATTAATACTCTGCTGAATCACAACTTCGGCTGCAGCTGAGGCCGCTTCAATTGATGCAGACTGGATAGCAGGATTCGCCTCACCATGAACAACCAGCGCATAGTAATCATTTATTCCTATGGGTGCTCCGGGAGGAGTCGGTATGTATGACAACAGACCCTCAACAATCTGATCTCCCCAGTATAGTTTTGCATCCTTTTCCACTTGTGATGCAATTTTTGAAATGAGCTTTATTCTGTCAACAGTCAGATTTTTTTCCCTGAGAGTTTCCTCTATAATTTCGTTCAGTTCTTCAATGGAAATACCTGCCTGACCCGTCAGTTCACCAGAAAAAGTGACATCCCCGAGTTTCAGGTCAACTTTGTATGACTGCTTTCCGCCCTCTGCCTTCTGAGTTATCCGGTTATAGTCTATACCCGGAATCTCTCCTGTGCCAGATGTGCCTGCCGCAGACACGGGAATTACAGAAATGGTCAGTACTACTAACAATGACAGCAATACTGAAACAATCTTGATTATTCGCCTCATCTCAGCCCACCTCCATATTGTCAAGCGCATCGACAAGCGCCTGTTTAAGAGTCAAAAGATTAGAATCTTCAGGAAAAACAGCGAGTCCTTCTTCGACATATTCGCCCATCAGTCCAAGCTGTTCAGCGTACATTGCGCACGCTGCTGCATTCTGCCAGATTTCAACCCTGAAAGGATTTGTTTTCAATGCCTGTTCTGCATAGAACAGCGCCGACTCGTAATCCGATTCTTTAATGCTGTTTGCTGAAAGACCCAAAAGATAGTCCTCGTCAAACAGTTTGCGGTCCCATTCGTGGCCGGTCAGAACAGGAATGAAAGAATTGTAAATATCTTCTTCCATCGTGCGGAGTTTGTCCCTTAATTCATATAGCCCTTCGATGCTCATGAATTTCAGATAATAGAAATCCAGCCCCTCTTCCGGGAACATCGGCATAATTGATGCCATGGCATATGGTTCCACGCATTCCTCGTATTTTCCCTGGACTTCATACATGAGACCGGCAAAGTAGCACGGGTAAGGAGACGAATAGTTGATTTCGGCTATTACGTCAAAACCCTTGAAGCGGCTGTCCGCGGTAAAGTCAACGAAAGAATCCCCTTCTCCCCTTAGCCAGAGAATGTATTCAACAGCATATCTGAATGAACTCACTGATGCTCCTGCAAATGAGTAATAATACTCTGCAGTTGCTTTGAGTCCGTATTCGGATGTTTTATCTCCGAATTCCTTAATCTGCCTCATGACTTCGATAAATGATGAGTATGAAGTTCCGTCTCCAACGATAGGGTCATCTTCAAATGTTGTTTCGTCCTCTGTCTGTTTTGTTGTTGTACTCTCTACTGACTTTGTCTCGTCTCCTTTTTTGTCAGGAAACAAATTACACGAGCACAGTAAAACGACAAGGAGTAAAGCGATTAACAATGTGATTGTTTTCTTAATCAAACTGCATCACTCCTTTCAAGTAAATAATAAGGTGACAGGCGCAATCTGCCCGTCACCCGGTTTGTTCGTCAGTTATGGCAATTCCACGGAGCTGCCGGTTGAAACATCTCTTAAATGAAATCCTTTTGAGACATCCTTTATATCCGAATAAGCAATAGTTACCCCATACTTTTCAGAAACGTCCGCAGCCTTGTCTCCGAAACCGTAGACATAGTGATAATGAGGATGTGAATCCTCCACCAGACGCGGTTTTCTGTTTTTGACCCAATTCTCTTCCTGGGCAAGATATGCATTCTCAACAATTCGTTTGATCGTGCTTCCGGAAGGCATGTCTTTTGTGGTCTTTTTTGCTCCTGAACCCTTTTCGCAGCGGTCTGTCCAGACTCCGTTCTGAAAAACACCTACATATATTTCGGTTACTTTACTGTTTTTTGATACAGCAAACCAGTAGGTGTTTCCTTTGCCCCCGATTATGTAGTCAACATCATCTCGATAAGCCTGGATAAACTCAAAGCCTTTTTGTTCTTCAACAAGCTGCATGAATCTTTCAGCCGACATATTTGCTCTCTTTCTATAATATTATTCGTGCATCAGAGCTTCAAGTTCAGCATCGGACTTGGTAGTGAGCTCGTTTTCGCCATAAAAACGGGTCTGAAGGACGGCTATGGCTTTTCCTTCGTATGTGAATACGAAATCGTAATAGCCTGTCTCACAATCATCTTTATTAAGATAGAAAGATCCCCATGAATGTTCATCCGGATTCTCTTCATCAACGGGATAATGAAGATCACAGTATGAAGCAAAGTTTGGCATAAGATCCGAGAACTTGCATTTGTTGTAATATTCCTGGTCGTCGCGGTGCTTGAGAACCCATACACGGAGATAGTATTGTGCGTCGGTATCAGGATAAAAATCTATCCATTCATTAATTTCAAAAATGCAGCGGACGTCGGTAAGGGAAGACTCTCTGCTGTTGTAGTCCGCAGTGCCGGCACAGTTGCCTTTGATAGTCACACCACGAAGAATAGATGAATCTCTGTCATCCAAATTTATTACATTGAGACTTGCGGTTAGTTTGGCTCCCGAAGGATTCTCTGACGTTTCCGTTGTTTTTGTCGTGTCCTTGTCGCCTGTAGAATTCGTTGTTGTAGTTGTACCTTTGTTTGTTGTGTCTGTGTTTCCTTTATTTCCGCTGTTTCCGCAGGAAACAAGTACAAGCACCATAATTGCCGCGAGAATAATTGCTACGATTCTCTTCATAAATTCCTCCAAAGTATGATAGTTTTAAGTAGTTCTGTTGTCCAAAAGAAATTGCATAACCAATACATATGTGCAAATCTTACAATGTCAAGTATACCACTATATCAGTTATTTGTAAATATTATTACATTAACATCACAGTTTGCTGCTCCTCTTCTTCCTTTTCTTCGAAATCCATATTAATAATTTCGGACATTCTTTGCTGGCCATTAAGGACAAAATCTGTTATGAATTGTCTGTTGACCTCAATCGGTATTTCATCAAGGCATTCATTTATAGTCTCTTTGGTTATTTCCTGAAAAGTCTTTCTATGACACATTTCTCTTGCCTGCTCACTGTCCCTCATAAACTCTTTAAAGAACCTGATAAGACCATCTCCTTCTCTTGAAACATTACTCGGGTATCCCTGCGAAATAAGGGCGATGTTGTTATCATAGTTTGGGGCCAAAGACAAAATGTCACCTGTTTTCAAGTCTCTTATTACACCAAAGTTTTCAGGATAATAGGCAAGGATCCTCGGTTGTTCAACTGCCGAGAGGAATTGCCCTCTTTTTTCATTCTGCTTTTTCATATTTATAATTGTATCCA
>Ga0310694_10000740_pt1 | contig 41085 bp, 41 predicted proteins | sample 174DNAGHGhighgp2_FD_203884 | JGI IMG/M metagenome (GOLD analysis project Ga0310694, IMG submission 203884) | Sheep rumen microbial communities from Palmerston North, Manawatu-Wanganui, New Zealand - 1742 DNA GHGhigh gp2 (v2) (version 2) | ecosystem: Host-associated > Mammals > Digestive system... | reverse complement strand
ACTTCTTTATTTGGATGACCATATCTATTGTTCTTGCCAACACTAATAATAGAATAGTTAGGATTAATTCCATCAATGAAATCTTTACTACTACTTGTTTTGCTTCCGTGATGACCTACTTTTAAAACATCAATATCTAATAGATTATATTTACCCATTATTTCTTTTTCAGTAATAGTTGATGCATCTCCCATAAACATAAATTTATAGCCTTCAAGTTCTGTATAAATTACATTTGAATTATCATTTTCATTATCATATTCTTTTGTTTGAAGAAAATATAATTTATTTTTATCTATATTTAATTCATTAATACATGAGTAATATTTTATTTTCTTTTTATCTAATACTTTAATTAAATTCTTTTCTAAATCATTATATGGCCCACAGTTAAATATTACTTTTTCTACTTTAAAATTATTAACTAAATTAATAGCATCTCCCATATGATCGTAGTCTCCATGTGGTGATTAGCGGTTTCTCACATTATCACAAATTCTTTATTTGCAAAGAAAAAAGATTGCTAAAATGCAATCTAAATACTATATTCTTTTTGAGATAACCCTATGCTTATATAATGTTAACGCTTTTCTTTTATTATGTGTTTCATGCCATGCATCAAACAAAAGTCCTAAATCTAGAGACATATCAAAAAATTCTTTTATTGATTGAAAATAGTTTTCTAGACAACCATTCTTATAAATTTCTTCTAAAAAATACATTATATTATTAAATGAAACATATTGTTCTTCTGTTTTAAACACAATCTTATCATCAAATATACTACCATCATAATATATCGGACTATTATTCATTCTTATATACTTTTTGTTATTTCTTTCTTCTCTAGTTTTATTTGCAAAATCGAAAGGAAATCCCATAGTGTATTCCTCGGCTTCTTTCTTTGATAAAATTGGTGCACTAATTTTAACAATTATCTTTCGGAATTCATCTGGAACATTATTTTTTGCAAATATTTCATTTGCATCTATCTTTTCTACTCTATGATATATGTTATCAAAATCATTACAGTATGCTACTCTTTCAACTTGATATAGTTGTTTAGTTATATCAGCAGCATTTACTATTAAATATTTTGCTCTTTCATCTTTCATATAAAAACCTCCTGTAATTAGTATTATATCATACTTCTATATTTTTTTATACTAATTCATATTCTCTAGCAATTATTCTATCATCAGAGCAATATTTGATTACATATTCATTATTGTGTTTACAAATAATAATACCTACTGTATCATTTTCTTCTATCGTCTTAATATTTTTATCAATGTAATTCATATAAGTCATAATTTGTCCTGTATGTTCTTTCTTTAACTCTGTCACTTTTAATTCAACTACTACATAACACTTATACTTAATATTATAAAGTAATAAATCAATATAATTATATCTATCACCAATTTTGATTTTGTATTCATTACCAACATAGGTAAAGCCAATACCTAACTGCCTTAAAAACTCATCAATGCTATTTAATATAGCCTGTTTTAATGCATATTCTAACATTTCTTCTTTTAACAAATCAGATTTAATTATTATAGGATTTGGAACTAGATCATTTACCATTAAATTTTCTGATTCAATAAGTTTTACTTTGGTTTCAATGCTTAGCCTATCATATTCGTGATTATTAATTATTTCTTGAAGTTCTCTTTTATTCAAATTATTCTTTATAGTGGCATTAATGTAATAAATGATTTCATCTTCATTTTTAAGAGATAACAACTGTATATAATGGCTCCAACTCAATTTTGACACCAGTGGTGTCAATTTTTCATTATTAAATACTTCGTAAAATTTTCTCATTCTATATAATGTTCTTTCATTATACTTCTTACCTACTTCAGCCATCAACTTTTCAGAATATTGTTTGATTATATTTTTACCATATGTACTACCAGCTTCATATAACAATTTTCCATTTTCAAAGTATGTTATAACTCTATTCCTATTTTTTATGAAATCTTTAGATTTATCATATACTTCACATTTTATTAAATTTTTCTTTATCTCATCATAATAATTCATATTTACTCCTTTCTATGGTGTATATGTTTCTATTTTCAATTTATTATTTTTAATCTTAAACATTATGCTTCCATCTTGGTCAGTTCTATATATTTTTGAATTTTTTAATGTATTTAATGCCTCCTTGTTTGGATGCCCATATCTATTATTCTTACCTACACTAATAATGGAGTATTTAGGATTTATCTCATTAATAAAATCTTTACCACTACTTGTCTTTGAGCCATGATGACCTACTTTAAGTACATCGATATCTGGTAAATTATACTTTTGTATTATCTCTTTTTCAGTAGTAGTTGATGCATCTCCCATAAACATAAACTTATATCCATTAAGTTCTGTATAGATAACATTACTATTATCATTTTCATTATCATATTCTTTTGTTTGAAGAAAATAAAGTTTGTCATTATCAATATTTAATTCTTTAATACATGAGTAATATTTTATTTTCTTTTTATCTAATACTTTAATTAATTCTTTTTCTAAATCATTATAAGGTCCACAATTAAATATTACTTTTTCAACTTTGAAATTTTCTACTAGATTAATCGCTTCTCCCATATGATCGTAGTCTCCATGAGTTATTATTAAATAATTTATTCTCTTTAATCCTATACTTTTAAAGAATGGTATTAACGTTGACACCATTTGACTATAATTGTTTCTTTTTGTTTTCCATTCTTCTTTAGGGATGTAACTTACCACCCCACTAGTATCTATTAATATACTTTTATTATGAGGTTTTATTATTAAACTAGAATCTCCTTGACCAACATCTAAATAATAAATAAAAGTATTATTATTTAGATATGGTTTTACATATAGAAATAATATAAATAAAGTAAGTGAAATTATATATTTTAGTTTCTTTTTACATTTTATTATTAAGAGAATTATTAAATAATAAATAATAATTTCATACACATTCATTTTAGAAATGTAAAATGTTAGAAAATTAATTTTTTCAAAAAAAGAAGATAAATAGTTTAGTATATTTGTGAAAAATAATAGTATTTTATTTAAAAATGGAAATATAAATGTTAATAATGATAATGGATAAATAATAAATGAAACAAAAGGAACAAATATAATATTATTTATTAACGATAATATATTTAATGTATAAAAATTATTTATAACTATAGGTAAAGAACATAGCAAAGCAATTAAACTTGTTCTAAATAAATTTATTACATAATTATTAGTTTTAAATAATTCACTTGTAAACAATAATGAAAATGTTATAGACCAAGATAATATAAATGAAATATCTTTTATAACAAATGGATTAATTATTATCATAATTAAATAAACAACGATTAATAAATTGTAACCTTTTATATTTAAATAATACACTTTATTAACACCAATTAATAAAAAGAATAAAGTTGCTCTTAAAAGAGATGGCCTTATACCAGTTATAAAAGTATAAATGAGTAAGAATATAAATATTATTATATATGGAATAATACTTGAATCTTTTTCCTTAAAAAATAGTGATAATATTTTTAAAAGTACTAAAGACATTAATGATACATGAAGTCCTGATAACGCAAATAGATGACTTACACCATTATTTCTAAAAGATTCTCCATTTATATGTGAAGAATCTCCTAATATAAGAGCATAAATAAATTCATTATTATTTATATTATATATTCTTTTATAAAATAGGTTTTTTAACTTATATAATACATTATTATTAGATTTAATTTTATTAAAACTTTTTATACTTAATATATAATATATTTTTTTATACTTTAAGTATTTTTTATAATTAAATGTATTAGGTATAGTATTATTTTTAGGTATATTTAAATTACCCTGTAAACTTACAGTATCCCCTATATTATAGTTATCTATAAAATATTCTTTTTCCTTTAAAGTTTTAAAGTAATATGTTCCAATTAAATTTTCTTTACCATAAAGTTCTAAAGATAATTTATCACCATCTATTTTATATGAATATATTTTTAAATTAAAATTACTATCATTAATATTATAAATACTTTTATAATTATAAATTTTTATATATAGAAAAGAAAATATTGTTGATAGAATTAATATTACTATGTATAAAAAATCATACAGTAATATTTTTCTTAATTTTATCGAAAACTGACTGACCAATTCCTGATACTTTCATTATATCTTCTATTACTTCAAACTTATTTTCTTTTCTATACTCTATTATTGCTTTTGCTTTTGATTCACCTATTCCAGTTAAAGTAAGTAATTCTTCTAAAGAAGCAGTATTAATATTTATTAAATAATCTATAGATTCACTTTCTTTTGATACTTTTGATTCACTTGAATAAAATGAAGATGAGTTATACTCATATGAATTAGTGTAACTTTCTTTTACACATACTTCATTAATATCATTATCACATATACATTCTTCTTTCTTATTGGATTCTTCTTTTTTCTTTTTAAATTCTTCTAATTCTAAATTTGTATATATAACTATTACCATTTCATCTTTAAGTTTTTTACTTAAATTTATTTCTTTTGTATTAGCATTTTTATTAATACCACCAGCTAATTTAATGACATCATCTACAATTGATCCTTCTTTTAAACTATATACTCCAGGTTTAGAAACTGCCCCTTTAATATCTACTCTAATCATTTTTAATTCTTCTTCTGTTTCTTCATTTTCTTCTTCAACATTATCACTTAATAAAGCAGCTTGCTCATTATTATTTACTGAAATATTTTGTTTAGTATATTTTTTATAAATAATAACTAGTAACAAAATGAACAATAATAAAATACAAATTATTCTTAATATTATAATCTTGTTTTTATTAATAAAACTTAATACTTTTTCTTTTAAATTGTTGATATTCATATTACCTCCTTTCTAGAAAACAAAAGAAAGATACTTATCATATCTTTCTTGTCCTCTATTATAATTATACGCCAAAATTTTTTAAAACACTTTTAATTTTAAAAATTTATTTATTAGCTTTTTCTAATCTAACTTTTAAAGTTAAATCTCCTACTTTTATTTCTTCTCCTACATTATCTTTAATTAATTCTAAACATAAAGTTTCATCCTTAATATAATTACTATATTTTTCTAGCATCTTTTCTATTTCAGGAATACTCTCATAATATATTTTTATTCTATCAGCGATTTCAAATCCTGACTCTTTTCTCATATTTTGAATTTTACTATTAAATTCACGAGCTAGACCTTCTAATAATAAATCTTCTGTTAATTCAGTATTCATAACGATTACTTTATTATTTAAATATGATGAATTATATCCTTCTTTAGGACTTACAAATAAAAGTACCATATCTTTTGTTATTTTAACATCTTCATCATCAAGATTTACTACTAACTCATCATTATTTAGTTTATCTATATCTTCATCACTAATATTATTTAAATAATTCTGGAAAGATTTAATCTTAGAACCTAAAACATTACCAACTTCTTTAAAATTAGGTTTATATGTAATATTTACATATTCATGCATATTATCGGTATACTCTAATTCTTTAACATTTAATTCTTCTAAAATTAGAGAATCTAAATCTTTAATAATATTCTTATATTTTGAATCAATAATAACTTTACTTATAGGTTGTTTTACTTTTATTTTAGCAGTTTCTCTAATATTTCTACCCATTGTTATAAAATCTCTTACAAGATCCATTTTTTCTTCAAGTTCATTATTAACTAAAGATTTATCAAATTCTGGATAATCCTCTGTATGTACTGAATCTGCTCCTGTTAATTTAGTGTACATTTCTTCAGTAATATAAGGAACGATTGGTGCAATCATCTTACATAAACTAGTTAATACTTCATATGTTGTTATATAAACACTTTTCTTAGAATTATCTAGTTCACTTGACCAAAATCTATTTCTATTTCTTCTTATGTACCAGTTAGATAAATCATCTGATACAAATGTTGTAACTGCTTTTACAACTTTATTCAAATCATATTCTTCATAGCTTTCTGTTACATATTTTAAAAGTGAATTATATTTAGATATTAACCATCTATCAATTTCTTCTCTATCTTTGACAGGTATATTACAATTTTTAATATCAATTTTATCAATATTAGCATACATTGCAAAGAAATTGTATGTATTCTTTAATGGATTCATAAATTTAGAGAAAACTTCTTTTAATCCATCCTCATCAAACTTTAAAGGTGTCCATGTTGGTGATACATATGGTAGATACCATCTAACTGTATCGGCCCCATAATTATGAATTACTGTAAATGGTTCTATTGCATTCCCTTTACTTTTATGCATCTTTTGACCATTTTTATCTAGTAATAACTCATTAACTAATACATTCTTATATGGACTTTTGCCTGTTAAAAATACACCTATTACTAAAAGTGAATAAAACCACCCTCTTGTTTGATCAATACCTTCTGCAATAAAATCTGCAGGATATTGGCTTTCCCATAATTCTTTGTTTTCAAACGGATAATGATATTGGCTAAATGGCATAGCTCCACTATCAAACCAGCAATCAATTACCTCTGGAGTTCTACACATTTCTTTACCACATTTAGGACATTTTAAATGAATATCATCAACATATGGCCTATGCAAATCAATTGTTTTTGGATCTACTTTTTCAATTGCTTTTTCTGATAATTCCTCTCTTGAGCCTATCATTTCCATATGCCCACAAGTACATCTCCACAAAGGAAGTGGTGTACCCCAATATCTATTTCTTGATATAGCCCAATCATTCATATTTTCAAGCCAATTACCAAATCTTTTTTCACCTACAAATGATGGATACCAATTTACTTTTTTGTTTTCTTCAATTATTTTATCTTGCAATTTAGTTACTTCTAAATAATATGATGGTCTTGAATAATATACAAGTGGACTATCACATCTCCAACAATGTGGATAATTATGTTTTACTTTTTGCTTTTTAAATAATTTATCATTTTCTTTCAACCATTTAATTACTTCAAGATCTGCTTCAAATATATTCATACCTTTCCATAATCCTTCGGTATAGATAGCATCTTCACCAACAGGATTTATGTAAGGCAATTTGTATTTCTTACCAACTTTAGCATCATCTTCACCAAAAGAAGGAGCTATATGTACTATACCTGTTCCATCAGACATTGTTACATAATCATCACATGTAACAAAGAAAGCTTCACCATTTACTTTTATATCAGATGGAATTAATTGCTCATATTTAGTATATTCTAAATCTTTACCTTTATAAGTTTCTAATATCTCATAATCTTCACCTAATACAGAAGGTGCTAAAGATTTAGCAAGTATAAACTCATACCCCATAGATTTTACTTTAACATATTCTTCTTTTGGATTAACACATAAAGCAACGTTAGATATTAGGGTCCAAGGAGTTGTTGTCCATACTAAGAAATATACATCCTCACCTTTTTTCTTAAATGGAACTATAACAGTATTTGCATCTATTTCTTTATATCCTTGAGCAACTTCATGTGAAGCAAGTCCAGTGCCACACCTTGGACACCAAGGCATAATTTTAACACCTTCATAAAATAATCCTTCATCAAAAAATCTCTTTAATATGTACCATTCAGTTTCAATGTAATCATTATCATAAGTAATATATCTATTATCTAAATCAATAAATTGACCCATTTCATCAGTTAGTTTTCTAAAAGCTGTTTCATTATCCCAGACTGTTTCTTTACACAATTTATTGAATGCTTCTATTCCATATTTTTCAATATCACTTTTGCCAGAAAAACCTAATTTCTTTTCAACATTTACTTCAACTGGTAAACCATGAGTATCCCATCCAACTTTACGAAGTACACGATAACCTTTCATAGTTTTATATTTACAAAAAGTATCTTTTAAAAACTTAGAAACCATATGGTGAAGACCAGGCATGCCATTAGCAGTTGCTGGACCATCATAAAAAACCCAGTTTTCTTTTCCAGATCTATTCTCGATAGTTTTATTCAAAATATCTTCTTTCTTCCATTTGGATAAAATATCTTGTTCAACTTCAAAAGCATTCTTTTTTTCAAGTTCTTTAAATTCTCTCATATTTCCTCCTTAAAAAATAAAAACCACGTTAACTTCAAAGGACGAAGTTACCCGTGGTACCACCTTATTTTTTTCTCATTAATCTGTAACGTAGATATACGGTTTAATTTACTAATTTCAAAAAAACTCATCAGAAGTGATTCAATATATAACTCATTTACTTATTTTCACCAACCATAAGTTCTCTAAAAACTTATTATATATTCGTCTTCCTCATTTGATTTACAAATTAGATTATACTACCAGTATAAATTTATGTCAAATAAAAAGAGCCTAAGCTCTATTTTACTATTTCAGATGATACCCAATAATAATTACTATTTACTTTTTTAAATGTATGTTTATAAGTGTTTAATTTATCATTATATTTATCAAATACATAGTTTACATCAATATCATAATAATTTGTACCGTCTTTATTAACTACTTTTATTTCGCTATATTTTTTTGTATCTTCTGTATCATATGAAAAGAATTCATTATCATCACCTGAAGATTCGTTAGGCAAATACTTCATAAGCGATACATAACCTTGTCCTTTTTCTTCTACAAATGCTTTATCGTAGAAATAAAGTTTGTCTCCATCTTCTTCCACTTTAGATAATTTAGTGTATATTTTTCTAGACATTTCTCCAGTTGCAACTGTTCCAAAATAATATGTCTTTTTATCAAAATTATAATTGCAATAACCATTATGAATACCAATAATAGCAAATTCTTCGGCATCAATAAATTGATCAGGAACATTATTTGGTGTTAATTCAAATTCTCTAGAAGTATTAAATTTATTTTTTACATAACTTTCAATTTTTTCACTTTTTACAGTTGGAAATGTAACATTTTTACAATAGTCTAAATCAAAGTCAAGACATGTTAAATCATTTTCCAATGATATCTTATTTTCTTTAACATAATTATTTAAAGCATATATAATCATATCATAATCACTAATTTCATCTATGTTTACATTTTTATTAAAGTAAAATCCATAACTACCATCTATTGTAACTAAATCGCTATATGCTTTTGCTTGTTCATCAGTAATATTATTTTCTTTTTTTATTTCTTCAATTTTACTTTGACTTTCTGGTATTACGTCTTCTTTACCTTTAGAATAATTTACTACATACCATATAGTAAATCCTATTACACATAATCCTAACACCAATATAATTGTTATTAACACTGGTGAAAATTTTTCTTCTTTTCCTTCCATATTACCTCTTTTCTAACATAAGTATACCACAAATTATAAATATTTTAAATTTGGTGTATATTTAAATTTTTATGTACATATAAATTAAAAATACATATAGTTTAAAATTTAATTTTGCAATATTAAATGTACCAACAAAATATAATTTTGTTCATTTGCAAGCTTAAATTCATTATGATAATATGACTAAGACATGCTTAAAAAGTGTTAGTGTATTCCTTTAAACTTATGCTTTAAAGGAGGTGATTTTATGAGTAAAAGAGATTATTACTTTTTTATAATTATTATCATCTTGCTTATCATAATATATAAGATATTATTTTAAACAAAATGCCCTAACACCTAAGTGTTAGGGCTTCCACATACATGGAATGCATCTAATATCTTTAGAGCATGTCCTTTTTTATTGTATGAAGTTTCCTTCAACATATTCATTATATCAAAAATATTATAAAAAATAAATATGATTACTCATATTTATTCAAATCAACTTCATCTATTTCATCAATTACTTGTAATTGACTTTCAACTATTGTTCTTAATCTTCTTTTAAAGATTTTAACATTTCTTTTTAGTGTTTCTAAATCATCTTCTACTTTTTCAGCTTTCATTAAAGCATCATTAATTATTCTATTAGAGTTTCTTCTAGCTTCTTCTATCATCGCATTAGATTCTTGTCTTGCGATTGATTTTAATTTTTCACAAGCATCTTCAGCAGTAAATATTGCCTTATTTAAAGTACTCTCTAATTTAACATAATGATTTAATTTTTCTTTTAATTTTTCATTTTCAGCTTCCATGGCTTTACACTTATTAAGAAGAGCTTCATAATTATTAACTATTTCATCAATAGTGCTATTAACCTCATTCTTATCATATCCACGAAAAACTGTATTAAACTTTTTCATAGAAACACCTCAATGTTATTTTATTTTTTTTACCATTCTTGTTCTTCTTCGTTTTTAGATTTTTTACTTCCTTCTTCTTCAGTAGTCATCTTACCTTGTACAGTAACATTTTTAGGAGTACATAGATAAATTCCATTACCTAGTTTTTCCATAGCTCCTCCTATTGCATATAAAGTACCAGTTAAGAAATCTAATATTCTTTTAGATTGTTCTGAAGTAACTCTTTTAAAATTTACTACAACTGCATTTTTATTTTTTAAATGATCTGCGATTTGTTGACTTTCAGAATACGCTCTTGGTTCAACTAAAATCATACTATTACCTGAATCAGTAGATTTTTTTACTGTCTCTTCAGCCCCACCAACATAGTATTCTTCTTCTCCTAGATCATCATCACTATTAAATATTTTTTTAAACTTACCAAATGCCATAAAGCACCTCCGTATATTCTTAACATAAAATATTTTATCACATTTAATAGTTAGATGTAAACTCTTTTACCTTAAAAAATATATAATTTCATAATAAAAGCAAGAAATTAATCTTGCTTATTATTAAAAGTTAATATTATTTAAAACATAATCTTTTATTTCATCTATTTTAAGAGTTATTTGTTTCATTGTATCTCTATCTCTTAAAGTAACTGTTCCATCATTTAATGTATTATCATCTATAGTAACACAGTATGGAGTTCCAATTACATCTGCTCTTCTATATCTTTTACCTATATTACCAGTTTCATCATAACTAGTCATAAAGTATTTTGATAACATATTATATATTTCAGTAGCTTTCTCTCCATGTACCTTTTTTATTAAAGGTAAAACATTTACTTTATATGGAGCTAAATAAGGATGTATCTTTAATACTTCTCTAGTAGTACCATCTTCTAATGTTTCTTCATTATATGCATTAAATAATAATGCTAGAATAGTTCTATCAAGTCCATAAGTTGATTCTATAATATATGGAATATACTTTTCATTAGTTTCGGGATCTTGATACATTTGAGGAGTTCCACTATACTCTGTATGTCTAGTTAAATCAAAGTTTGTTCTATTATGAGTGCCATTTATTTCACCCCAACCAAATGGGAATAAGTATTCAATATCACAAGCAGCTTTAGCATAATGTGCTAGTTTCTCATGATCATGATATCTTAATTTATCTTCTGGAATACCTAAGTCCATATAAAATTTTTTACCATATTCTTTAAAATAATCATAAAGTTTTGTATCTTCGCCTTCTTTACAGAAAGTTTGATATTCCATTTGTTCAAATTCAATTGTTCTAAAAGTAAAATTACCTGGAGTTATTTCATTTCTAAAAGCTTTACCTATTTGACCAATACTAAAAGGTAATTTACATCTCATAGTTCTTTGAACATTTAAGAAATTAACATATTCTCCTTGAGCATTCTCTGGCCTTAAATAAACAGTATTCTTTGAGTCTTCAGTTACACCTCTTTGAGTCTTAAACATCAAATTGAATTGTCTTATATCTGTAAAATTACATTTACCACATTTAGGACATGGAACATTATTTTTTCTAATATACTCTATCATTTCTTCTTGAGTCATAGCATCTGCAATAGAACTTTTAGTATAATCATTTATTAGGTTATCTGCTCTATGCCTTGTTTTACATTCCTTGCAATCAATTAATGGATCTGCAAAACTTGATATATGTCCTGATGCTTCCCATACTCTTGGATGCATTAAAATATCTGCATCAACTTCATATGCATTTGGTCTTTCTTGAATAAATCTTTTTCTCCAAGCATCTTTTACATTATTTTTAAGTCTACTTCCAAGTGGTCCATAATCCCATGTATTAGCAAGCCCTCCATATATTTCACTTCCTTGAAATATAAATCCATATTGCTTACAATAATTAACCATTTTTTCCATATTAATTTCCATAATATCACTCCTATTTTACTGTAATCATCTTTATATTTGATGATAACATTCCATCATAATTATTAATTTTTACATTTGTATAAGTTAATGCTTCTATGCTATTCGCATTAATATTTAAAAACATTAATACTTCTTTAATATCTACTCCTAATCTTGCTTTTACAACATATACATTTTTACCATTTACAACTGTTAAATACTTAGTACTATAAAATCTATTAAATTTAAGTGCATTATATATTTTTAAAATATCATATCCAGTATATAAAACAGAATATTCATTTGTAATAACATTATTAACAAATTTAATATTTGGATATATTCCAGAATATTCACCTAATAACTCTTCCATAGTTGAATTATTAACTGCAATATACGCAGTATCTATACTAAATATTTTAAGAATTGCATCAATTGTTTCTAATATTTCATAATTATATTTATTAACAAAATATTTATTTTCTAAATGATTATTTTTAATAGTTAAATCTACCATTAAAAATTTCTTGCCATTAAATTTACCATCTATATTAAATAAATCAAATATAGCATTGGCATCTTTTCTTTTATAATCATCATAAATTTCTCTTCCGACTTTAATCTTTAGGTATTTATCTTTATAATCATTTTCAATAACAAGAGCATTAATTAAAGACCCATCTATGTTTACCTTTTTAGTCCCCATTATTCTACCTGATACAGGTGAATATATTTTTTTATTAGCTCCCATTACTCCGATATATTCATTCATATATACTGCACCTGTTTTTCTTAAAGTTAATTTATCAACAGAATCGTATGGTACATATACATAAGTTGGAGTGTTAAATACCTCAAATTTTTCTCTTTCCATAAATACCTCGTTATAATTATAAAATAAATTATTAATTTTTTATAGTATTTTTTATAAATTATCTTTTTCTTTTAAATACTCTTTTAAATTAGTTGCTACTTCATTAGGAAGAATAGTTTCCAATTCTTCTATACTCGCTTCTTTAATTTTCTTTAAAGAACCAAAAGTTTTAATTAGTTCTTTCTTCCTTTTATCTCCTATACCTTTAATATTATCAAGTAAACTAGACAAAGAACCTTTACTTCTTATTTGCTTATGATAAGTAATAACATATCTATGTATTTCATCATCAATTCTTGTTAACAAGTGAAACGCATTAGATCTTCTATCTATATTAATAACTTCCATTGTATCTCCATCAATTAATTCAGATAATTCATGCTTATCATTTTTCTTTAAACCACATACTTTTATGTATAGATTTAAACTATTTAATACTTCTTTACATGCATTTATTTGATTCTTACCACCATCAACTAGTATTAAATCTGGCATTCTTAAATGTTCTTTTAATACTCTAAAATATCTTCTATAAATAACCTCCTTCATAGATGCAACATCATCATTTTTTTCAAATGACATTTTAAACTTTCTATAATCATTCTTAGAAGGCCTTCCATCTATAAAAGTTACCATTGCTGATACTGTATAAGTTCCAAATAGATTTGAATTATCAAATGCTTCTATTACACTAAGATAATCCATATTTAATAAACTTTTTAACTCTTCATTTGCACTAGTTATTAATTCATCATTTCTATATATTCTCTCAATATCATTTTGAAGAGATATTTTAGCATTCTCATAAACTAAATCAAATAATTTCTTCTTAATTCCTTTTTGAACCTTAACAACCTTTGTATCTAATACACTTTCTAAAGTTTTATCATCCACTTCAGAAGGAACAATTACCTCTTTAGGAGCTATGTTATGTTTAGAATAAAAATCAACAATAAAAGTTTCTAATTCATCTTTAATTTCACTAATAACTGGTTTTATATTAGAAGAACTTCCTAATAATTTACCATTTCTTAAAAAGAATATTGATATAGAAATATAACCTTTATCTACATAATAATTAAATATATCTCTATTAACCCCATCATTAAGTTCTACTTTTTGTTTTTCTTCAAGTACTTTCATATATTCTAAATCATTCTTAAGTGATAAAGCTACTTCATAATTCATATTATCTGAATTAATTTTAATTTTTTCATTTATTTTATCAATTAATAATCCACTATTACCTGATAATATGCTCATGACTTCTCTAATCATATTAGAATCATCAATACTTTTATGAATGCAATATCCCATACATTCATGTATATGATAATATAAACATTCTTTTTTAGGCATATTAACGCATTTTCTAAGAGGATATACTCTATTAATTAAATTAACTAATCTTCTAGCTTCATATACACTTGGATATGGTCCATATAGATTTCTTTTCTTTTTATTTATATTTATTTCTCTTTTAATTATTAATCTTGGATGTTTTTCATTAGTAAGTTCAATATAAGGATAAGATTTATCATCTTTAAGTAATATATTATATTTAGGATTATATTTTTTAATTAAATTATTTTCTAATATAAAAGCTTCAGCTTCTGTAGAAGTTACTATATATTCAAATGATCTAATTTCACTTACAAGTACCCTAGTTTTACCAGTTACTCTACCAGTAAAATAGCTTTTTAATCTATTAAAAAGAACTTTGGCTTTACCAACATAGATGATAGTTCCATATTCATCTTTCATCAGATAGCATCCGCTCTTTTTAGGTACTAAAGATAATTCTTCCTTAAACATACTATACTCCTTTCGTTATTATTATAGTTCAGTTGTTGAAAAAATAAAAGTATTACTATATAATAAAGCATTAAAGAGGTGGGTTTATGAGTATAAATGATGTTAATAATGATTTAAAAAGTTACATAGAAACAAATATATTACCACTTTATAGATTAAATGATGAAGGGCATCAATTTGGTCATATTATTAGTGTAATAAATAGAAGCTTTGAAATAACAAAAGATATTGATAATCTAAATGCTGATATCATTTATACAGCTGCTGCTTTTCATGATATTGGTTCTCATATAGATAGAGCTAACCACCACATTGAAAGTGGAAAGATTCTTATGAAAGATGAATATATAAATTCATACTTTAATGAAGAAGAGTTAAATATAATAAGAGAAGCAATAGAAGATCATAGAGCATCTTTAAAAACTTATCCAAGAAATATATATGGAAAAATACTCTCTTCTGCTGATAGACCTATAGATATTGATGATTTTATTTATAGAGCTTATATGGCTGCTAAAAGAAATAATTGCTATAAAAACAATGGTATTAAATCAAATCATCCTTTATCAAAAGAAGAATTAATTGAAGCAGTATATGACCATTTAATAGATAAATTTGGTAACAATGGATATGCTAAAGTATACTTTACTGATGAAAAATATAATGAATTCATGAGAATAACACAAGAATTAATAAATGATAAAGAAAAGTATTTAAAAAGAGTTAAAAATATAATTAATTTATAATAGATTTTATATAATTATTTTAGTAAAATTAAAATATGGAATTATTAAATAAAAGTTTTGTTGAAAATAAGAAATCTAAATTTTATGGATATTTATACTCTATTACTTCAGAAGATGAAGTAAATACTATTTTAAATGATTTAAAAAAAGAAAATAAAAAAGCTAAACATTTTGTTTATGCCTATAGAATAAATAATATTGAAAGAAAAAATGAAGATAAAGAGCCATCTGGAACAGCAGGTATGCCTTTACTTGATATATTAAAAATAAAGGAACTTAATAATACTTTAATAGTTGTAGTTAGATACTTTGGAGGTACTCTTTTAGGAAGAGGACTACTTACAAGAAGCTATAGAGAGGCAGCATCTAAATTATTTGAATAAATTTTACAACATTGAACATAATATTAATAAGAGTCATCATTACAAGGAGATTTTATATCACACCTTTAATGGATTATATGACTCTTATTTTTTATGTAAATAAAGATGCTATAACTTTAAATGTCTTTCTAATACTTTCATTCATAAATTCACTTAAAAAACTACTTGTTTTATATCCTAAATCACTAACACCATTTGAATAATCTTTTACTGTATCTAAATAATCACTAATTGTTATATCTTTACCACTTTCAACATCTCTTTCAAATCTCTCCATTGCTTCTTTAGTTATTGTCATTTTATTATATTGGTTATATTGATATAAATCAGTTATTTGTGTAAAGTATAATGCTATAAACATTAAAAAAAAGAATATTATAATTATTTTAAAATAATTGGGATGCTTTTTAGTTTCCATAGTCATTCTCCTTTATATAATTTGATATTACTTCTGATAATATATCCATAGTATTATTCACTTCTTCAATAGTGTTATCTACTCCCCCTACTTCTATTAGCATTGAATTAGGAGACATATCTTGATTATATATACCATTAACCCCTTTACCTGTTTTTTTAGATATTCCTCTACTTAATCCTGGATATTTTTCTTCTATAATACTATTTAAATCATTTGCGAGTTTTAAATTGGGTTCATAATTTTTGTGATCAAGACCTACTACAAACATTATTCTTGCATATTTTTTACCATTCTTTTCATATAAAGTTTTATTATATCTAGCAGAATCTCTATGTATATCAATCAAATACTTAATAGTTGGTTCCTTTTTTAACATTAACTCTATAAAATGTCTACTTGCTATATAACTGCGATTATATTTAAGGTTATTATCATTTAAATACTTTTTAATATTATTAGTTTCAACAATAGATGGAATTCCATTGTTATATAGTTTTTCTTTTAATATGTAAGATGCAATTAACACATTAGGTTTAACACTATAATCATATAAATACTCTAAATTATATTCTTCTAATTGATGAGAATTATAAATATAAACAATTGGTTTTTCTATTTTAATATTAGAAGTATCCTCAACATATTCAGATTTAGAATCATTATAATCATAATAATCATCATTTATTAATTCTTTTATTTTATTCTTATCAACTATTTTATTAAAAGATGTTAATATTAAATTCTCTGGAGTAGTTATATCTATATCTAAATTATTAGTAATAATACTATCTTCTTTAGTTATTTCTTTTAAACTATTAATTAATAAAATATCTTTTAAATTTATAACTTCACCATTAAAAAATAAACCCATAATAAAATAAATAGTAAATATTGTGAGTACTATGAATACTATTTTTTTTAAATTAAAGAATCTTTTATTTTTAAATTTTCTTCTCATAAATGTATTATATATAAATAAATATGCAAAAAATGTTGAAATATAACCTAAAAATCCACATTTTTATTTGATTTTAAGAGTATTTTATGTTAATATTTTAATAGTATTTAAAGGAGGTGGATTATGCCTAATATCAAAAGTGCTAAAAAAAGAGTATTAATTACTAAAAAGAATAGTGTTGCTAATAACGATGTTAAATCCACAATGAGAACTGCTATTAAAAAATTAGAAAAAGCAGTAGAAAATGGTGAAAAAGATCTAAAAGGTTTATTAGATAATGCTAATGCAAAAATTGATAAGTGTTTAAAAGCTAATATTATAAAAGATAATACAGCTGCTAGATACAAAAGTCGTTTATCAAAAATGGTGAATAAAAAGTAGTAGTTTTTTACTACTTTTTTTGTTATAATTTTTTTATGAAAAAGATAGCTAATTTAATAGGTAGTTTATTATTTGTATTTATATTAATGTTATTTTATTTTAAATTGGATGATATAAAAACAATGTTTCATGATTTTATAATAAAAAATGATAAAATAACTATTCCTAAGTCTAATGAATATAAAAGAAATTACACATATCAAAAATTTACAAATGAAGAAGATTTCATTCCTCATTCTAAAAATGATATAGAAAATATCTTTTATAATATATTAAATAACGGATGGGATGAATTTATATTTTATTGTCCAGTTGAATATCAAGAATGCACAAAAGATGTTGAAATTATAAGTTCAAGTACAATTCAAATGAGTAAAATAGCTGGATATGTAAGCCCATATAATTCACATCAAACACTTAATACAACAATTTCATCATATGGAGAAATATATGTTAAAATTACAAAAAAATATACAGATAGCGAAATTGAACAAATTAATGAAGAAATAAAAGAAATATATAGTGAATACAATTTAGAAGAAAAAACACTTGAAGAAAAAATAAAAACATTTCATGATTACTTGATAAAAAATACAACATATGATGAAGAATTTGCAAATACTGGTAAAAGTGAATATCATCCTTCAAAAGCAATCGGTGCATTACTAGAACATTATGCAGTATGTGGAGGTTACACAGACGCAATGGCATTGTTTTTAGATTATATAAATGTTCCAAATTTAATAATAACAAATGATAATCATGCTTGGAATTTAGTGTACTATAATGATAATTGGTTACATATAGATTCAACTTGGAATGATGCTGAAATAGAAAGATTTAATTATGAATTCTATTTAGTAAATACTCAAAAACTATTAGAAATAGATACAACACAACATACATTTGATGAAAACTTCTTTATAGAAGCAAAATAAAAGAAGATTACTCTTCTTTTTTTGTTTCTTTAGTTTCATCTTTTCCAAAGTAATGATTTCTAACTTTTTCATATATTTCATTACACATTTCAGGATTGCTCTTAAGGAATAGCTTTACATTTTCTTTACCCTGTCCAATTCTTTCACCTTTGTATGAGAACCATGCACCACTTTTATTTATTATATCAGCATTTGAAGCAAGATCTACAAGTTCACCTTCTCTTGATACACCTTCACCATACATAATCTCTACTTCGGCTGTTCTAAATGGTGGAGCCACTTTGTTTTTAACTACCTTAATAACAGTTCTATTACCTAAAATATCATTACCAACTTTTATTTGCTCTGCACGTCTAACATCAAGTCTAACACTTGAATAGAACTTTAATGCTCTTCCTCCTGGAGTTGTTTCTGGATTTCCAAACATAACTCCTACTTTTTCTCTTAATTGGTTAATAAATATACAAATAGTATTTGTTTTATTAATACTTCCACTTAGCTTTCTTAATGCTTGAGACATTAATCTTGCTTGAAGTCCAACATGAGAATCACCCATTTCACCTTCTATTTCAGCTTGAGGTACTAAAGCAGCTACACTATCAATAACTATAATTGATATAGCCTCACTTCTAACTAATGCTTCGCATATTTCAAGTGCTTGTTCTCCTGTATCTGGTTGAGATAATAATAAATTATCTATATCAACTCCTAAATTTTTAGCATATATTGGATCTAAAGCATGTTCTGCATCAATAAATGCTGCTCTTCCTCCTAATTTTTGAACTTCTGCTATTGCATGTAAAGCAATTGTAGTTTTACCACTAGATTCTGGTCCAAATATTTCAATTATTCTTCCTTTTGGATATCCCCCAACTCCTAATGCCACATCAAGTGCAATGCTTCCACTTGATACTACATCAATGTTTTTTACTCCCCCTTCTCCTAATTTCATTATTGCGCCTTTACCAAATTGTTTTTCTATATCTAAAAGCACTTGTTCAAGTGTATTATCTTTCTCTTTTCCTTTCTTTTCCATGTTATCTAATCCTCCTTACATTATCTATTTTAAACTACCTTTTTTATAAAGTCAACAACTTTTTTCAAACAAGTGTTTGTTATTTTTTGATTTTACATTTTATTATTAAAACAAAATAAAAAAATCTCTTAGAGAGATTTTTAACTTTTATTGTAAATCTTTTGAGAATAAATATTTTTTATTATTTTGATAATATTGAACACCACTTACTACAGATAAAACTGTTGCAGCTAAAATAAGAAATTCTGCCACCCTAAGATTAACTAGTTCAAATGGTAAATTACCAAAGAATAATAATGTAAGTCCTGTTAACATACAAGCAGTTTTGATTTTACCAGTCCAGCTAGCAGCTACTGCTCCATTCTTTTGACCAGCAATCATTTTAATCGAATCTACTGCTATATCTCTAACAACTATTACTACTGGAACAATAACACTAATTTGATTTTCTACTGCTAATATAATTAAAATTCCATTAACAAGCATTTTATCAGCAATTGAATCTAGAACTTTACCAAAATCAGTTACTTGGTTGTTCTTTCTTGCTAAATATCCATCTAAAAAGTCAGTTAAAGATGCAATTAAGAATAAAATACCTCCAATAATATATTTTAAATTCAATATTACTTTTCCATTTGCAATTACATATGTAGGAAATTCATATCCTATTCTATAAAATGGAAATATTAACATTACTAATAATAAAACTGATAAAACTATTCTTGCTATTGTTATCTTATTTGGCAAATTCATAAAATTTCACTCCTTCCAATAAATTAAATCCAACAAAATTATTATTATCTACTTTTTGTTTAACTAATAAAATGATGGTAACTAATATAGCTATAACTACTATACCAATTATTATATAGATAATAGTTTTTGTTTTTTTCTTCTCAGGGCTTGTAATTTTTGTATATGGTGAAGATATTTTCTTAGATGCCTCTTTTTCTTCTTCTCTTTTAATTTCACTTACTTTCTTTTCAATTTCAGCAACTGGAATTCTAGAAGTATAATTAAACATAAATTCATTATATTCATTAACTAATTCATTTTCATCTAAGTTTAAATATTTTGCATATTTTTTAATTAATTCTTTTAGAAAAAAAACATCTTTAAAAGCATTAGCATTGCCATCTTCAAGATTATCTAACTGTGCAATAGAAATACACAAATCTGCGGATGCTTCTTCTTTACTAATACCTATTTCTTCTCTTTTTTCTCTAAAGGTCTCTCCTATTTCTTTCATGATTCTCCTTTATAATAATTTTTAATAAGCCATATTTTGTACCACTTGGGTTGCAAACATTTATCTAAGGTTTCCCTTCCTTTACTCTGTTTAATTCCTTCGTAAAAGTTCCCCTACCAAATTTGGGTTTCTCACTCGTGGGGTTTACGTCGTTCCACTCCTTTATTCCTAAAGGCATCGTCACTATAGCACTTTTATATCTACTTTAATCAGATCTTGATTATTTCGAAGCCGTGAAGCTAAGCTTCCCTAGAGTTATTTTTTCCTCTAGCACGAACACTACCGCCATTGCAGGACAGTGTGAGTATGGACTTTCCTCTACATAATTTTATGCAGCGTTTGCTTAAAAATTATTCTTCGCTTTCTCCGTACACTATCTTTTCAAGTTCACTGATACGCTTTATAATATCTAAATTAGTTACTCCTTTACTTGAATTAGAAGCAGCTATTTCAAGTTTAGATTTTAAATCACGTACTTCAGCTTGTAAAGACTGATTCTCACTTTCTAGATTTTTTATTTCAACAGCTAATTTCTTAATAATATTTTGATATTCAGTATAATCTTTCATTATTAAATCTAAAAATTTATCAACTTCTTGAGGTCTATATCCTCTTGCATCAAATTTAAACTCTTTTTCAAGTATATCTTTTGTTGTTAAAGCTATTCTATCTTCTAACATAATAACCTCCTTAAACCCTTTAATCTTTACGCATATAATTTTACAAAAAAAGACAAAAAAAGTCAATTATTCCCAATATAATCAACAATTTATATCTTTCACTGTATCTAATACTTTCTTACTAGTATAATTATCTATTATAATTATTTTTGCTCTAGCCTTATTAAAGATATCTAATATTACAGAATATGCATCATAAAAGTCTCCTTTATAAAATATATAGTCTTTTACAATATCCTTGGATCAAACTTATCAAATAATTCATTTATTCTTCTAGTATTTTCATCTACTTTATCTTCCAATAATAAGAATCTATGTGGTAAAAATGATTTATTATAATTAATATAATGTCTCATTCTAACAAAAGTATCCATAATTGCAATTGTAACCTTAGTTGCCACCTTTGATTTAAGTATAGTAGCAAGCATATAAACGCCTTGCTCAGTAAATACCCTCGGATTTGCTCTTGACATAGCACTTATATTTGCGGTCGCATTTTGCGACCACAAATTTTCTACCTCCTTAGCAGTCAATACCCAAGAAAATCTATCAGGAAACTTTTCTCTATTTCTAGTGACAGCCTCATTAATCCTTTTAGTGTCAACTTGATAAATTTTTGCTAAATCAGAATCTAACATCACCTCTATTCCTCTTACATTGTAAATCATATTTTCTACAATAATATTTTCATTTTCTATTATTTTGTTCATATTTACTCCTCCTTTCAAAATAATAAAAAAGGGATACTCTCTTTCGAAAGTATCCCGCGTACATGCAATCTTTTTTCTTGCCCCAAAAAGAAAACCTCGCGATTAAATTGTCATATTAACACATGGCAAGTAATTAATACAATATGATTATATCAAGTATCACTATTGATATCAACTATTATAAATAAAAAGACAAGTTTCCTTGTCTTATTTATCCATTATAAATGTTTCTTCTAATGCTTCAGCAGCATCTTCACTAATTAGTTCTTTTGAAAGTTCTAATTCAATATCAGAATACTCTCTAGCACCAGTTCCTGCAGGTATTAATTTACCTAAGATAACATTTTCTTTTAATCCTCTTAAGTGGTCAACTTTTCCTCTTATAGATGCATCTGTTAAGATTCTTGTAGTTTCTTGGAATGATGCAGCTGATAAGAATGAATCAGTTTCTAGAGATGCTTTAGTAATACCAAGTAATACTGGTTTACCAGTAGCAGGTACTCCACCACTTATGATTATTGGTTTATTAACTTCTCCAAATTCTTTTATTGATACTTGAGTTCCTTCAATAAATGAAGTATCTCCTGGATCAATAACTTTCATCTTAGGTATCATTCTCTTAACAACAACTTCTACGTGTTTATCAGACATATCAACACCTTGAGATTTATAAACTTTTTGTATTTCTTTTAAGATATACTCTTGAACAGTAATTGGATCTGTTACAGCAAGTAATTCTTTAGGAGCAATTGCACCTTCTGTTAAAGGTTGACCTGCTTCTACTTCTTGTTTTAATTCAACAGCAAGTTTTGAGTTATACATTGTTATATGTTCACGAACTTCAACATCGTTTGCAACATATATTTTATATTTACCTTTTTCTGCTTCTTGAATCTTTGTAACTTTACCACTTATTTCAGCAATAGTAGCTTTAACTTTTGGACTTCTTGCTTCGAATAATTCTTCAACTCTTGGAAGACCTTGAGTTATATCTCCAGCACCGGCAACACCACCAGTATGGAATGTTCTCATAGTAAGCTGTGTACCAGGTTCACCGATTGATTGAGCAGCCATAATACCTATAGCTTCACCAACTTCAACGATTCCACCAGTTGCTAAGTTTCTACCATAACATTTACAACATACTCCATTTTCTGTCTTACATGTTAATATACTTCTTATTTCAACTGATTTAATACCAGCTTTTTCTATTTTATCTACAATAGCTTCAGTGATTAATTCACCTTTTTCAAGAATAACTTCTTTAGTTTCAGGATTAATAATTTTTTGGTTAGAATATCTTCCTAAAATTCTTTCTCCTAGACTTTCAAGAACTGAACCACTTTTTTCATCAACGAATGCAGATACTTCTACACCTTGAATAGTTCCACAATCTTCTTCTCTTACAATTACATCTTGTACAACATCAACTAATCTACGAGTTAAGTAACCAGCATCGGCTGTACGAAGTGCTGTATCAGCAGTACCTTTTCTAGATCCATGTGTAGAAAGGAAGAACTCTTGTACATCTAGTCCATCTTTAAATGAAGCTAAGATTGGAATTTCCACACTAGAGTTATCTGTTTTTGACATAATACCACGCATACCAGATAATTGAACTAATTGTGCTTTACTTCCTCTTGCTTTTGAATTAAAGATTAAGTTAAGTGGATTATCTAAATCTTTTCCTGCTTTTTCAACTAAGTCTGCTTGAACTTTATCTTTAGCATCAAACCATAATTTAACAACTTTATCGTGTCTTTCTTGATCAGTTATTAAACCACGTTTGAATTGTTTATTAATTTGTTCAATTGTTTTATTAGTTTCATCAATAACTTGCTCTTTTATATCACTATCAGTAATATCTGAAAGTGAGAATGTAATACCAGCTAAAGTTGAATGTTTGAAACCTAAATTCTTTAATTTATCTAGCATTACTGATGTTTCAGTAGTCTTATATCTTTTGAATATTTGAGCAATTATCTTTTCTAAATCTCCCTTTTGGAACGCATTAGCACATGGCATATTTTTAACTGCCTCTGGTAAATTTGTTCCTTTTTCTAAGAAGAACTTATCTGGAGTTAAATGTTCAATATTCTCTTTACTTGGTTCATTCAAGTAAGGATATGTATCTGGTAATATTTCATTGAATATAATCTTACCAGGAGTAGTAACTAAATACTTTTCTCTTTGATCATCAGTAAACATTTTATGTTTAAATGTTTTAGCAAGTAAACATACTCTTGTATGAAGTGTTAATTCTTTTCTTTCATAAGCCATTAATACTTCATCTGGACTCTTATAAGCATGTCCTTCAAGAGGTAATCCTGGTCTTTCCATTGTTAGATAATAGTTACCAAGAACCATATCTTGTGATGGAGTAACAATTGGTTTTCCATCTTTTGGACTTAAGATGTTATTAGCACCTAACATAAGAATTCTAGCTTCTGCTTGAGCTTCTTCTGAAAGTGGTACGTGAATAGCCATCTGGTCACCATCAAAGTCTGCGTTAAATGCAGTACATACTAATGGGTGAAGTCTTAAGGCTTTACCACCAACTAGTTTAGGTTCAAATGCTTGAATACCTAATCTATGTAGAGTTGGTGCACGGTTTAACATTACAGGATGTTCTTTAATAACATCTTCTACAATATCCCAAATTCTTTCATCTTGTGCATCAATTAATTTTTTAGCACCTTTTATATTATGAGCTAAATCTCTTTCAACTATTTCATGAATTACATGTGGTTTAAATAACTCTAAAGCCATTTCTTTTGGAACACCACATTCATGCATTTTTAGATTTGGACCAACTACGATAACGCTACGACCAGAATAGTCAACACGTTTACCTAATAAGTTTTGTCTAAATCTACCTTGTTTACCTCTTAACATTGAAGATAAACTCTTTAATGCTCTATTTCCTACACCTTGTACACTTCTTCCACGTCTACCATTATCAATTAAAGCATCAACTGCTTCTTGTAGCATACGTTTTTCATTTTGTACGATAATTGTAGGAGCTCCTAATTCTAATAATTTCTTTAAACGATTATTTCTATTAATAATTCTTCTATATAAATCATTTAAATCACTAGTAGCGAATCTTCCACCAGGAAGTTGAATCATAGGTCTAATATCTGGTGGTATTACTGGAAGGACATCTAATATCATCCATTCAGGTCTATTACCACTTTCTTTAAAAGCATTTAAAGTATCTAATCTTTTAACAAGACTTAATTTCTTTTGACCTTGAACTTTTTCAAGTTCTTTCTTTATTGCATCAATTTCTTTATCTAGATCAACTTCTGATAATAATTGTTTAATAGCTTCAGCTCCCATACCAACTTTAAAGCCATTACCATATTTTTCATAATTTGATCTATATTCTTTATCTGATAAGATTTGTTTCTTTTCAAGAGGTGTAATTCCTGGATCTAGTACTACATAACTTACAAAGTAAATTACTTCTTCTAAATCTCTTGGAGACATACCAAGAACTAGTCCTATTTTAGGTGGTACACCTTTTGTATACCAAATATGTGCAACTGGAGAAGCAAGCTCGATATGACCCATACGCTCTCTACGAACTTTAGAACGGGTTACTTCTACTCCACATCTATCACATATTACATTTTTATATCTAAGTCTTCTATATTTTTTACATGAACATTCATAATCCTTTGTTGGACCAAATATCTTTTCACAAAATAGTCCATCTCTTTCAGGTTTTAATGTTCTATAGTTTATAGTTTCTGGTTTTTTAACTTCTCCATAAGACCAAGATCTAATTTTTTCTGGGGATGCAATTCCTATACGAATTCCTGCAAAATCATTTACTTCCATTATTCTTCACTCCCCTCTTCAAAATCATCATCGATACTTCCTGAAGCAGCGAATGCTTCGAAATCTTTTTCTATTTCTTCATCATTCTCATCTTCAAATTCATCTTCTTCATCTTCGTAAGTATCTTCGACTTTTTCATCTCCCTCTTCTACAACTGGTTCTGTTTCTTTATTAATATCAATTTCATCAATTGTAACAGGAGTATCTAATTTATCTTCTTCATCCTCTAATTCTTTTATTTCTTTAGTTTCACCAGATTTAGTTATTACTGAAATATCTAAGCCTAATGCTTGGAATTCTTTAATTAATACTCTAAATGATTCTGGAACACCTGCTTGATCAACAGGTTGTCCTTTTACTAATTCTTCATATACTTTAACTCTTCCAAGAACATCATCTGATTTGATTGTTAATATTTCTTGTAGAACATGTGCAGCACCATATGCATATAATGCCCAAACTTCCATTTCACCAAATCTCTGTCCACCAAATTGAGCTTTACCACCAAGTGGTTGTTGAGTAACTAGTGAGTAAGGTCCTGTAGCACGAGCATGTAATTTATCATCAACCATGTGTACTAGTCTAATCATATACATGACACCAACTGCTACTCTCTTATCAAATTTTTCACCAGTTCTACCATCATATAAGTCTGTCTTATAATCTGCATCTAATCCAGCTTCTTTAGTTATATCTTCTATATCTTTAATAGTAGCACTATCAAATACTGGAGTACAAATCTTACATCCTAATTTTCTACCAGCATTACCCATATGTAATTCTAGGATTTGTCCTAAGTTCATACGAGAAGGAACACCTAATGGGTTAAGCATGATATCAACTGGAGTACCATCTGGTAAGTATGGCATATCCTCTTCAGGTAATACAAGTGAAACAACACCTTTATTACCATGACGGCCAGCCATCTTATCTCCTACTTGCATTTTTCTCTTCTTAATTAGATATACTCTAACTATTTTAGAAACGCCTGCTGGTAATTCATCTGAATTTTCTTTAGTAAATATTTGAACATCGTGAACTATTCCATCAGATCCATGTGGAACTCTTAATGAAGTATCTCTAACTTCACGAGTCTTTTCACCAAATATTGCGTGTAATAATTTTTCTTCACTAGATAATTCTTGTACACCTTTTGGTGTTACTTTACCTACTAAGATATCATTTTCTTTAACTTCTGTACCGATTCTAATAATACCATCTTCACCTAAGTTTTTACGAGCTTCTTCACTTACATTTGGAATATCTCTTGTAAACTCTTCAGGTCCAAGTTTAGTATCACGGCATTCTATTTCTTTCATTTCAATGTGTACCATTGTAAGTACATCATCTTTAACTATTCTTTCATTTAATATAACTGCATCCTCATAGTTATAACCATTAAATGTCATGAAAGCAACTAATAAGTTACGTCCTAGAGCAAGTTCACCATTTTCTGTAGAAGGTCCATCTGCAAGAACCATATCTTTATGAACAGCGTCCCCTTTTCTAACAATTGGGTGTTGATTATAACAAGTTTCAGCATTACTTCTTTGGTATGCTATCATCTCATATGTATGTTTCTTACCATCAGCAGATTTAACAATTATTTTTTTAGCATCAACATAATCAACTACACCATCTTCTTCTGCTACTACAACAGCACCAGAATCATGAGCAGCCATATATTCAACACCAGTTCCAATAATAGGAGCTTGTGGTTTTAATAGTGGTACTGCTTGACGTTGCATGTTAGCACCCATAAGTGTTCTATTAGCATCATCATGTTCCATAAATGGAATCATAGATGTAGTTATTGATACAATTTGGTTTGGAGAAACATCAATATAATTAACTTTTTCAGTTGGTATAATTAAGTTTTCTCCACCTAATCTTGCAGGTACTTGTTCATCAAGAATCTTACCTTTTGCATCACAATTAATTGTAGCTTGTGAAATATAGTAATCTTCTTCTTCATCAGCAGTCATATATACTATATCTTTTTGAACAACACCATCTATAACTTTTCTATAAGGTGTCATTATAAATCCATATTCATTAACTTTAGCATAACTTGCAAGTGAAGTTATAAGTCCAATATTTTGTCCTTCTGGAGTTTCAATTGGACAAATTCTTCCATAATGTGATGGGTTAACGTCACGTACTTCCATACCAGCTCTATCTCTAGAAAGTCCTCCTGGTCCTAAAGCACTAAGACGTCTTTTATCATTTAACTCTGCTACTGGATTTATTTGATCCATAAATTTTGATAATTGAGAACTACCAAAGAATTCTTTTAAAGCAGCAGTTACTGGACGAATATTAATTAAGCTTTTTGGAGTAACAGCATCTATTTCTTGAGTAGACATTCTTTCACGAATTACTCTTTCCATTCTTTCGATACCAATTTTAAATTGGTTACCGATTAATTCTCCACTTTGTCTTACTCTTCTGTTACCTAAATGGTCTATTTCATCTAAGTGTCCTACACCATATTGTAAATTTAAGTAATAAGAAGTAGCTGCATATACATCTGATATAGTTAATCTTCTTTCATTAATAGTTTGATCATTACCTATAACTTTTAATACTTTGTTACTTCCATCATTTGCATATACTAAAACTTCTTGAACTTTATTATATTGATCTAGTTCATCATTAATTTTAACTTCATGAACTCCATAACCATTTTCAAATAATGGTCTAATAGATTCAAGTATTTCTTTAGTAATAACAGTTCCTTTTTTAACTACTACTGTTTTACCATCTTTGATATCCTCTGCTATCTTATTATTTAATAATCTATCTAATACATTTAATTTTCTATTAAATTTATATCTACCTACTTTAGCTAAATCATATCTAAATTTATCAAAGAATCTAGTAACTAATTGGTTTTTAGAACTATCAAGAGTTGCTGGTTCACCAGGTCTTAATTTTTCATAAATTTCAATTAATGCTTCATCAGTATTACTAGTAGAATCTTTAGCTATTGTATTAGTTATAATCTCATCTTCACCAAATACTTTAATAATATCTTCATCAGAAGATAAACCTAAAGCTCTAAGTAAAGTTGTCATTGTAACTTTTCTTGTTCTATCTATTCTTACATGAAAAATATTTCTAGCATCTAATTCAAATTCTAGCCATGTACCTTTATTAGGTATAATTTCACTTTTAATTAAGTTTCTACCATTTTTATCTACTTCATTTTTGAAATAAATACTTGGAGAACGAACTAATTGAGAGTTAATAACTCTTTCTACACCATTAATAATAAATGATCCAGTTGGTGTCATTAAAGGCATATCTCCAAGATATACTTCTTGTTCTTTAACTTCACCAGTTTCATTTATGAAAAGTCTTGCTTGAACTTTTAATGGAGCAGCATAACTAACTCTTCTTTCCTTGCTTTCCTTAACTGAATATTTAGGTTCATCAAAAGAATAATCACCGAATTCTAGTGATAATGAACCTGAAAAACTTTCAACAGGGAAAACATCATCGAAAACTTCCTTTATTCCTTCCTTTAAGAATCTTTCAAAAGAACTCTTTTGAATTTCTAGCAAATTGCTAAGTTCCAACGTGTTACGAGAAGAACCATAATATCTTCTCTCAGTATGGTCACCAAATTTCTTTATTTTGTATGCCACATTTTCACCCCAATCCCAATAAATTTTAAAAAAGATACAATAATTAAAAAATCAATATATCGCAATTTATAATTTTATCAAATATATGTAAACAAGTCAACGATTTTATTTACTTTTTGCACAAAAAATTAAATATCCTTTTTTCTTGTCTTTTATTTCTATATTATAAGTATCTTGTAATTTCTTCATTATGGTAAGTCCACCTTGATCTTTTCTTATAACATACCATAATTCTCCCTTTTCATTTAAATGCTTTTTTGCGCCTATTAAGATTTCTAATAACTTATCATTTCCTACCCTAATTGGTGGATTAGTTATTATTACATCATAAGTATCTTTTACTTCACTATAAGCATCTGAATAAAACGCATTATTGTTAGATTTTAATCTTTTAATATTCATCTTAGTAAGATGCACACTTCTTTTATTAATATCAATCATATCTACTTTAGAGTTTGTTGTTGATTCAAGGACTAATCCGATTACTCCATAGCCACATCCAACATCTAATACTTTTAAAGATTCACTACGATTATTTAAATATGTTTTTAATAAAAGATCTGTTCCATAATCAACTTTATCTTTAGAAAATACACCTAAGTCTGTATAAAATGTAAAATTCTTATCTAAAATATTATAATTTATCTCTTTAATTTTACTTTCTAAAGACTCATTATTAGTGAAATAATGTTCCATAAAATTCACTTCCTTTATAAACGCAAAAAAGCCTTTTTTCAAAGGCTCTATTTAATTAAGCTAATTCTACTTCAGCGCCAACTTCTTCAAGTTTTGCTTTTAATTCGTTAGCTTCTTCAGCTGGAATGTTTTCTTTAACATTTCCACCAGCATCAGCTAAATCTTTAGCTTCTTTTAGTCCTAATCCAGTAACTTCTCTAATTACTTTAATAACTTGTAATTTTTGAGCACCAGCATTTTTTAATACAACAGTCTTAGTAGAACTTCCTTCTTCTTCTGTTGCAGCTGCTGGAGCAGCGGCTACTGCTACTGCGCTTGGATCAACACCAAATTCTTCTTTCATCATATCAACTAATTCTTTAACTTCAAGAATAGTTTTTTCTTTTAATGCTGCGATAATGTCTTTGTTTTCAATTTTTGCCATTATTCATTTCCTCCTTTTTCTAACTTTTCAGCATATAAGTTAAGCCCAATACTTAAGTTTCTTAAGTGTTCAATTAAACCACCAGCAAACATTGTAAGTAATCCTTCCATAGATGGAATATCTGCATATTTCTTAATAGTATTTACATCAACTACTTCAGAATCGATATAACCAGCTCTAATTTCTAGTGCAGGATGTTCTTTAGCGAACTTACTTACTACTTTGATAGGTTCAATAATATCACTTGAGAATAAGTATGCATTAGGTCCTTCCATAAAGTCATCTAATTTAATGTTTTTATCTTTTAAAGCTAAATTCATTAAAGTATTTTTATAAACTTTTATGTCAGATCCCATTTCTCTTAAACTTCTTCTTAGTTCTGTAATCTCAGAAACTGTAAGTCCACGATAATCTATTAACAAGAATGTTTTAGAATTATCTAACTTATTTTTAATTTCTTCAACAACAGCTTTCTTTTGTTCAAGAATTCTTTCGCTTGCCATATATATCCTCCTTTTTTGATTAATAAAGAAAAAGCTTTCCCAAGGGAAAGCTTATAAACGTTTCTATAAGATTTCACCTCGGTAGGATTTATGTTTGTACCTACTGTCTTTGGGGACTTCTTTTCTTCATCGAATTAGATTATATAATAATATATTTCATTTTGCAAGTGTTTTGTTTAATTTTATTAAAAAAGTAATCATCTTATGACAATTACTTTTATTTCATTAATTAAAATTCATTAACATCAATTTTTAAACCTGGACTCATTGTTGAAGAAATACTTATATTCTTAATGAATTCACCTTTTACACCATTTGGTTTATTTTTAATTATTTCTTTAACTATTGTAGTTAAATTTTCTTTTAAAGCTTCTTCTTTAAATGAAAGTTTACCAAATATTGCATGAACATTTCCATAAGAATCATTTTTATATTCAACTTGACCTTTTTTGATGTTTTCAATTGCAGTTGTTACATTAGTTGTAACAGTTCCAAGTTTAGGGTTAGGCATTAAACCTTTAGGTCCTAAAACTTTACCTATTTTTCCTAATGGAGCCATCATATCAGGAGTAGCTACGATTACATCAAAATCAAACCAATTTTCTTTTTCGATTTTTTCAATCATATCCATATCTCCTACATAATCAGCACCAGCTTCTTTAGCTTCTTTTGCAGCCATCTTAGTAACTACTAAAATCTTTTTAGACTTACCAGTACCATTAGGTAATACAACTGAATTTCTAATACTCATATCTGTTTTCTTAGCATCTATATTTAATTTAAGAGCTACTTCAACAGTTTCATCAAAATTTCTTTTCTTAAAACTTTTTAAAGTTTTAATAGCTTCTTCAACTGAATAAACTTTTGATTTATCAACTAGTTTTGAAGCTTCCACATAATTTTTACCATGTTTCTTCATAATACCCTCCTTCTGTGGTTTGGATTATATTTTTTACTCGGCTTTTATTATTCTTCTTTGTTTTCTACTTCTTCAGATTCTTCAGTAGCTTCTGATTGTTCGCTTACTTCAACTTCTGGAGTTTCTTCAGCCATTGCTTTAGCGTCAGCTTCCATTTGTTCTAAGCTTGCTTCCATCTTAGCATATTCTTCAGCAGCTTTTTGAGCTTCTGCAGCTTGTTCTGCTAACTCAGCATCATTAACACCTTTAATAGCTATACCCATATTTCTTGCAGTACCTTCAACTATTTTCATAGCTTCTTCAATTGTGTATGCATTTAAATCTGGTAATTTTATTTCAGCTATTCTTTGTAAATCTTCTTTTGAGATAGTAGCCACTACTTGGTTAGCTCCTTTACTTGAAGCCTTATCAATTTTAGCTGCTTTCTTTAAAAGAACTGATGCTGGTGGAGTTTTTAATACAAAATCAAATGTTCTGTCTTCATAAATATTAATTACTACTGGAACTACATTACCCATTTGATCTCTAGTTGCTTCATTATATTTAGTACAGAATTCTTGTAAGTTAATTCCTGCAGGGCCTAAAACAGTTCCAACTGGTGGAGCTGGTGTAGCTTTACCTGCTTCAATTTGTAACTTAATTGTTTTTACTACTTCTTTTGCCACGAAAAACACCTCCCTATTAGTTTAATTTTTTCGCGAGTGGTTCACGATAATCCAATAATCTCCCACTAATCAAATTATATATAAATATAAATTTGCTTATTCATAATATCACATAATAATTAATATTTCAATGAATTTTATTGATTTTTCAATATTTTTAAAATTTATATAGTATTGAATATATCAGATATTTACTAAATCAAAATAAAAAAATACATATAATAGAAATTTAAATTGTATGTATTTTTATCTTATTAAATCTTAAAAATACTCGTTTGCATCATCTTTTTTACTATGTTATCATCATTTAGACATACCTTAATAGAGGTTAGTGTGTGCTCCTTTATTCTATAAAAATAAAGGAGGTGATGATTAATGACTAGAAGAGATATTCCATTTTTTATTATAATCATCCTCTTGTTTGTATCACTGTTTATAGCTTTGATACTTAAATAAAAAGCACACTATCCTTGAACGAGGATAGTGTGCAACAAAATTAAAGCCTTTGGAGCACACCTAATCTTTAAGGTGTGTCCTTTTTTATTTTATGAAGTTTCCTTCATTAAATACATTATAACAAAAATGTAATTAACCATCAATGATTCTAATGACTTTTATTTATCTTTTTTTGATCTAATAAATATAAATAATTACCTTTATTATCGCTTATTTTTTTGAAACCAAGACCTTCCATCATTTTTTGAGATGCAGTATTGTAATCTCTTACATGTGCAAAAACATTTTGATCAATATTATTAGCAAAATCAATTGCCACTTGCATCATAGAAGTCCCAATACCTTTATGTTTGTATTCGTTTTTTAATGCTATTTGATAAATATATACACCATCTTCTATAAGTACTATGGAATTATATCCAACAGGCTTGCTTTTGTCAAATGCAACTATTAGTAAATCAGAACCGTAAGTTAAATTACTATAATTAAGTGTTCCACCATTTTCTGATAAATTTTCATTACATATATTCTTTTCTAAATATGAACAAATATCATCAAACTTTCTATCTTTTGGTGTATACACTTTAATATTTATATCATTCTTTACCATGTTATGCTTTTGTTATTTGAGTAAGTTCAACTTCTACTGGTGTTTCTTGACCAAATAAATCTATTAATACAGTTAATTTTTGATTTTCAGAATCAAGTGTTTCAATTTTACCGAACATTCCTTTGAATGGCCCTTCGATAATTTGAACTGAATCTCCAACTTCTACATCAGTATTAATTTCCATATTATTAATACCTTCATTAGCAAGAATCTTATCTATTTCTTGAGGTAATAATGGAGTTGGTTTAGCACCTTTACCAGATGATCCAATAAATCCTGTTACTCCTGGTGTATTACGAACTACATACCATGCTTCATCAGACATAATCATTTCTACAAGTACATATCCTGGAAACATCTTTTTGATTTTTTCTTTTTTAACACCATCTTTTATTTCAATTTCTTTTTGTTGTGGAATAATAACTCTAAAAATGTTATTTTCCATTCCCATTGATTCAGTACGCATTTCTAAGTTTTCTTTAACTTTCTCTTCGTGTCCTGAATATGTGTTAACTACATACCAAAGTTTTTCGTTTTCCATTATAATAACCCCCTTAAAAATGCAAATAAAACATCAAATACATAAAAGAATAATGCAAAAAATGCAATCATAGCTAAACAAATAACTGAGTTTTTAAGCATTTCCTTTCCTTTAGGCCAACGAGTTCTTTTAGCTTCTTTTTTTACTCCTCCAAAAAAATCTTTCATATTTTACTCCTCCAAAAAAAAACACCTTCGTTTGTGTAATTAAAATATAACACATTTACAAAAGCATTTCAAGTATTTTATTTATATTCTTTGATTCTTTTTAATCTTAAAGGTTTTGTTAAGCCTTTACTATTATTATGTCTATAATCTGCTTCAACTACTTTACACAAATCATAAAGACTCTTCCCTAAGTATCCAAATGACATCAATGTAAATACAATTATAGGTATTTCTGCTCCTTTTACTTCAATTAAATTTATTCCACAAAATGATGCATATGCATTTAATAATGATTCGTTCAAATCCGCATCTAAAATTCTTGCATAATAATTAATTTTTTCATTATAGTATTCATTTGTATAGTAATTTTTATCCATAATACCGCCTTTCAATCTAAGTATATCATAATGTAATATAAAAACATAGAAGTTTCTATGTTTTTAAAATGAATCAATATTTACTTTTACGTTTTTAATACCATCATTGTAAGCTTTAGCTTGTATTAATGATTTAATTGAATTAGCAATTTTACCTCTTTTTCCAATTACTCTACCCATATCAGATTCTGGAACAAGTATTTCAATTATTAATCCTTCTTCAGTTTCATAATCTTTTACTTTTACCATATCTTCTTCTTTAGCTAAATGAGTAACTAAAAATTCTGCAAATTCTACTATAGTCATTATTTTCTCTTTGAGTCATGGAATTTTTTCATAATTCCAGCTTCACTTAAAATATTTTTAACTGTATCAGTTGGAGTAGCACCATTTTTTAACCATTTTAATGCTAGTTCCTCATTAATATTAGCTTTATTATCTTCAAGTGTACTATAAGTTCCTATTAATTCAATAAAATTACCGTCTCTTTTTTCTCTTGAATCAGCTGCAACTATACGGTAAAAAGGTCTTTTTCTAGATCCCATTCTTTTAAGTCTTAATTTAACTGCCATAATATTTCCCTTCTTTCTTGTTAATAATATTACTATAATTAAAAAGATATGTCAACCTTTTTTGGTTAACACATCTACTTTTCTTTTAAAAATTCTTCGTTTACACTTTCATCTATCTCTTTTGACACTTCTTTTGGGTCTACTACATTTTCAAGTATATCATAATCATCAATTTCACTATCAGTTAAAATTCTTACTTTTGTATCTCCTACTATTTCTATTCCTATTTCTTTTTCTATTTCATAATTTATTTTATTACCTTCACAAGTTGCATCAATACAATTTGGATTTCTAAGTGCTCTAACAATTATTTCAGAATTATCAGTTAAAGTATCTTCATTTCTTAATTTAACGCTTACTTTTTCTTCATAACCAACATTTTCTGTTGCGACCGCTGTCTTAGTATTATTATCATAACTATACCAAATATTAACATCAAAGTTTCCTTTTATTAATACCATACCAGAATCATTGCTTCCAAAAATATTATGATTAATTACCCAACATCCTAATACAGTATCAACATTATTGGGAACTACTAATGAATATTTATTAGTAAATGTTTTTTTCCCTTTACCTATTACAGCTTTAGTAATAATTTCTTTGTATGAACTCATAATACACCTCACTTTAATCTATGCAATTGCCTAGAAAAAAGTGAATGTTTTATTTATTAAAATAATTTATTCCAATAGCGTCTCTTACTTCAATTATTTTTTTAGAAGCATATTCTCTCGCTTTATTAGTTCCATCTTCAAGAATTTTATATACTTCATCAATATTAGCTTCTAATTCTTTTCTTCTTTCTCTTATAGGTTTTAATTCTTCTTGTATTATATTATTTAAAAATCTCTTAATCTTAACATCGCCTAATCCACCACGCTCATAATGCGCTTTTAATTCATCTAAATTTTTATATTCAGGTAAATATTTTTCAAAATGCTCATCCTTACAAAAAGCATCTAAATATATAAATACAGCATTATCTTTAACATTGCCAGGATCTTCTACTTTTAAATGATTAGGATCTGTATACATACTCATTATTTTCTTTTCAATTACTTCTGGTTCATCAGATAAATATATGCAATTACCTAAAGATTTACTCATTTTATTTTTACCATCTATTCCAGGAAGTCTCATACAAGTATTGTTATCTGGTAACATCTCTTTAGGTTCTCTAAAAATTGGTTTATATAAATTATTAAAACTTCTTACTATTTCTCTAGTTTGTTCTATCATTGGAAGTTGATCATCACCTACTGGTATAACTTCTGCATCAAATAATGTTATATCAGCTGCTTGAGAAATTGGGTATGTTAAAAATCCAGTAGGAATACTACCTTCAAAATTTCTTAATTTAAGTTCATCTTTAATAGTTGGATTTCTTTGAAGTCTTGATAAAGTTACAAGATTTAAATAATAAAATGTAAGTTCACATAGTTCTGGTATTTGAGATTGAATAAATATTGTAGATTTATTTGGATCAATTCCACACGCTAAATAATCTAAAGCAACTTCTACTATATTATTTCTAACTTTATCAACATTATTAAAATTATCAGTTAATGCTTGAGCATCAGCTATCTCAATAAATATCTTATCAAATTCTCCACTATTTTGTAACTCAACTCTTCTTTTTAGAGAGCCAACATAATGACCTAAATGAAGTTTACCAGTTGGTCTATCTCCAGTAAGAATTATTTTTTTACTTTCCATATTATCACTTCCAATCAATATAAATATATCATAAATTAAAGTATATTAAAAGACGTATTACTACGTCTATTTAACTATTACTCCATCTAAGCTAAAACTTTTAGCGTCTTCAATTTTAACATCTATTATCTTACCTATTGTATCTTTAGGTGCCTTAATATTAACAAGTTTCATATTTTCAGTATAACCCATTACTTTATTTGAATCTTTTTCAGATACTCCAAGAATTAAACATTTTTGAATAGTACCTTCCATTTTTTTATTTGATTCATTACTGTATTTGTTAACTATTTTATTTAATTCTTTTAATCTTTTAGATTTAACGCTTTCATCAACTTGATTATCCATTACTGCTGCAGGCGTTCCTTCTCTAGGAGAATATATAAATGTAAACGCGCCGTCAAATTTACACTTATTCACTAAATCTAATGTTTCTTTAAAATCTTCTTCTGTTTCAGAAGGGAATCCTACAATAATATCTGTTGTAATAGAAACACCTTCAATGTTATCTCTTATCTTTTTATATAATTCTAAATACTCTTCCTTAGTATACCTTCTTCCCATTAATTTAAGTATTCTATTAGATCCAGATTGAACTGGTAAATGTATATAAGGCATTACATTTTTATATTTAGATATTATTTTAATCATATCATCTGTAAAATCCCAAGGATGAGATGTTACAAATCTTATTCTATCTATATTTGTTTTAGCGGCATCTTCTAAAAGATTTGATAAATTATAATCATTATATAAATCTTTTCCATATGCATTAACATTTTGGCCCAAAAGAGTTATTTCTTTATATCCTTTTTCTTTTAAATCTTTAATTTCTTCTATGATATCTTCTTTTTTTCTACTTCTTTGCTTTCCTCTAGCATAAGGAACTATACAATAAGTACAAAACTTATCACATCCAAGCATTATATTAACCCAAGCAGTTATATTAGAATCTCTTTTAACAGGAATACCCTCAATTATGTCTCCCTCTTTAGAATAAACCTCTACTTGAAGCTTTTTATTATCCATACATTCTTTTATTACGTTAGCAAGCACATTAATATTATGAGTTCCAAGTACAAAATCCATCCATTTATAATTTTTGAGTATTTCTTCAACAACTACTTCTTCTTGAGACATACATCCCATTAAACCAACTATTACATTAGAATTACTTTCTCTAAAATGTTTAATTCTTCCTAAAAGACCAAATACTTTATTATGAGCATTTTCTCTAATCGCACACGTATTTAATATAATAACATCTGATTCTTCCATAATATCAGTACTAATAAAACCAACACTCTCTAGGATGCCTTTTATATTCTCAGAATCATGTTCATTCATCTGACATCCATATGTCCTTAAATAATACTTTTTATTTAAACCAAAAAGACTTGGATTATTTTCATAATCTAAGTAGTTAACCTCTTTAGTAGTTCTTCTTTTAGCATCTAATAAATTAGGTAAATGCATAATACCACTTCCTACGAAATGTATTATATCACCTTTCTACCATTCTAACTAGTCTTAACATTTTATCTTTATAATAAGATGATTTATTATTAGTTGTTAAATACTTACCAGATTCATCAATTAATAATTCTGGAACTTTTATTCCATACTTAACTTCAAGATAAGCTGCTAATAAATATCTATGAGAAAATTCATCAGGTTTTGCATAAGAAAGCAATACTATATCTTTTCCATACCCCTCATATTTTTTCATCAAATCTTCTAATAAAAATTTGTTCTTCTTTAATACTTGATAATAATATTGGTTAAGATAATATTCGTGCTTATCTTCATCACAATCCCAATATTTATAAAACCATTCAATTGGTGCTAATTCCTTTAACCAAGGTCCTTTAAAATTAGCAAGTTTACCTCCATCCATTGATATTGAAACTAAATTCCCCTCTTTAGCATTTTCATAATTACTTGTAAAAATCATACTACACCTCTTTTACCATAACCATAATATAATTGTATCAGTTTATATCTACAATGTCATCAATATATATTCTTTTTCCTTCAATATTTAATAAATAATTATAATTTTTAGATACTATTACTTCTTCTATTTCTTCTCCATCTTTGTAAGTAATTAATGCTTTTACTTTATAATTAAAATCAGATTTTGAAAAAACTTCATTTATCTTTTTTCTAATATCAATAGAATTATATTTTTTATTTATTACTGACTTCTTATCATCATAAAAAGAATAATAAACTTTTTTATTATTACCATTTATATTATTAGCATTAGAATTTACAAAAACACTAGGTAGTTTCTTTTCCATATACCCTCGATATAATATATTCAAAATAATTAATAAATTGATTAATTTAATATATTTTGTAAATACTAATAATATGGTTAAAAAGAAGAGACATGAAATTATAATGCCACTATGTATACTTATGTTTTTTATTATTAGTATAATTTCAATATATAGTTCTGAATCTATATTACCTAATTACTATAATAATTTACATATTAAACAATTAATATGGTACATAGTAGGCTTTATTATATTTATAATACTTTTATTTATAAAAAACGAAAAAATACTTAGACATTCAAAAGTAATATATTTTACATCAATTATACTATTAATAATCGTTCTAATCGCTGGACAAAAAGTAAACAATACAAGAGGATGGTTTGATTTTGGATTTATAAGTTTTCAACCAAGTGAATTCGCTAAAATAGGATTAATACTATATATATCTAAATTATTAAATGATTTTAGATTTGAAGAAAATATTACATACAAAAAAGAATTACTTTTAATTTTAAAAATAATTACTATAACTTTAATACCATCTATACTTGTATTTATGGAGCCAGATACTGGAGCAGTTATATCATACTTTATAATCGCATTTACCCTAATACTTATAAGTGAAATAAGATTAAGATGGAGCATAATTATATTAATACTAGGAATATTACTGATTATCATATTATCTTTATTTTATATAAAATACCCAACAAACTTTATCAAATTATTTGGAGAAGGAATATATTATAGAATATTTAGAATAATAGATTGGAAAAACAGCAGTGGAATGCAACTAGAAAATAGTATGATTACAATATCAACATCAAATTTATATGGTAATGGTATAAGAAATTTACCTATATACTTCCCAGAACCATATACAGATTTTATATTTACAGTTTATACAAACATACTTGGTTTAATAGGCTCAATACTATTAATTCTACTAATAATAATATTTGATTCAAGAATAATTAAAATATCTTATAAAACAACAAAAACAATAAATAAATATATAATAACTGGCTTTCTAATATCATTTACATACCAACAAATACAAAACATATCAATGACTATAGGAATACTTCCAATTACTGGCATACCCCTTCCATTTATCAGTTATGGCGGATCATCATTAATAATATCATTCATAATGTGTGCATTCATAATAAATGCTTATAATGAATAAAAAAAGTGGTTCTAGAATTTCTAGTGTGAAGTAAAAAATGTGTAAACCTAGATAAATACTAAGAGAAACAGATAAATTTGTGATTTAAAAAAATTTATCTGTTTTTTATAACTATTTTGATGTTTTTTTGAAT
>Ga0310694_10000739_pt1 | contig 41090 bp, 27 predicted proteins | sample 174DNAGHGhighgp2_FD_203884 | JGI IMG/M metagenome (GOLD analysis project Ga0310694, IMG submission 203884) | Sheep rumen microbial communities from Palmerston North, Manawatu-Wanganui, New Zealand - 1742 DNA GHGhigh gp2 (v2) (version 2) | ecosystem: Host-associated > Mammals > Digestive system... | reverse complement strand
TTCCTGGTTTCCGTATGGCCACTTGTTTGCCCTTTTCATCCAAACATCTTCTTCCATTGAAGGAAGCGATGCAGCCCCTCTTCTCCAAACTTGGCGAGGCTTTTTTCCGCTTGTTCCACCGTTTTCTCTCGTTCTGGGTGTGACTTGGAGAAGAATTTGTCGGCGTAGCAGATAAGTTGCTCCTCAATGGTTTCAGGGAGGAAGTCGCGGTGGGGTAGGGGTAGGTCTTGGCTCACGATGTCGGTGAGGGAGAGGCCGGCTCCGGTGTGCCGCTCGCACACGCGTGCATGGCGCTCAAGACCCTCGGCACGCAGCATGGCTGCCCCGAGGATGCCGTGGCAGATGTAAGGATGGGTGCCATGGCAGTGGATGCCGGGTGCGTCGGTCTGGCAGATGCCGATGTCGTGAAGCATGGCCGCCTCCTCCACGAATTGGCGGTCGATGTTCAATTCCGGGTGTGAAACGACAATCTGTAGCGCTTTTCGCGCTACAGATTGGCTATGTTGGAGGAGAAGGCGTCGCAAGGCATTCTCCTCCGGGTAGTATTTGTCGATGATGGGGCGATAGTCCATCTTAGTTGTCGTTGGGCCTCTCTATGTAGGCTATTACGTCGCCCTTCATCACCTTGCTGCCTCGCTTGGCGTTGATTTCCACCAACTTGCCGCCGATGGCTGCCGGCACGTCGACAATCTCTCCCCATGGGGCTTGGATGTAGCAGAACTTGTCGCCTTCCTTGTATTCCTTGCCGATGTAAGGTTCCACCGTGGGAGCGCATTCGCCTTCGCCGTTGAACTCCCAATAGATTTGACCCTTCACGGGGGCGACGATGGCGTCGGCCTTCGCATGCTTGAAAGCGGAGAGTTGCTCCGGGGAGAGTTTCGCACCGAGTTTGGCATCCTTCATTTTCTGCAGGTCGGCGAGGAAATTCTTCTTTGCCTGACCGGTCTTGAAGTTGCGATACTGCTCGGGGTGCATGCCCAACTCGTAGAGTTCCTCGTCGTCCTGGCCATACTCCCAACCGTTCTCGTCCATCTCCTTGCGGAAGTCGTCAAGGGCGTTGGGGATGAGCGTGTGCGGGTCGGCGTCGGTGAACTCCCTGCCTTGCTTGGCGGCAAGCTCTTTCAGTTCGGGTGCAATCTCTCCGGGGATGCGGCCGCTCTTGCCGAGCACCATGCCCCACATGGCATCGTCCATCATCACGTAGCGGCCCTTGCCTTGCTCTATGGTGAGCAGGTTGGTCAGTGCGATGTTCTTCACGTATTGCGAGAACGGGGTCACCAGTGGGGGATATCCCACCTTTGGCCATACATAGGCCACCTCGTCGAAGAGTTTCACCAGCAGGTCGTCGATGCTCAACTCTGGCTCGCCCTTCTTTGCACGCGTCTTGTTGATGATTTGATGGATGCCGCCAAGGTCGGCCATCATCGAGCCCATCATGCCGCCGGGAAGGCCGCAGCCGAGGAGCAGCGAACTCATGTGCTTGTTGCCGGGGTTGATGAAATAGCCGAGCCAGTCGTCGATGAACTCCTGGGTCAGTGAGCGCGCCTTCATATAAGCAGACATGTTGATGTCGGCCACCTCGAACCCTTCGTTCTTCAGCATGCTCTGAACGGAGATGATGTCGGGGTGCACCTTGCCCCATGACAGGGGCTCGATGGCGGTGTCGATGATGTCGGCGCCGTTGTTGCACACCTCGAGGATGGAGGCCATCGACAGCCCCGGGCCGGAATGGCCGTGGTATTGGATGATGACGTCGGGATGCTTGTCCTTGATGGCTTTCGTCAGTTTGCCCAGCATGGCGGGCTGGCCGATGCCTGCCATGTCCTTCAGACAGATTTCAGCAGCTCCGGCGGCAATCACCTCGTCGGCGATGCGGCTGTAGTATTCCACGGTGTGCACGGGCGACGTGGTGATGCAGAGAGTGGCTTGTGGGGTCATGCCGGCCTCCAAGGCCCACTTGATGCTCGGGATGATGTTGCGTGTGTCGTTCAGACCGCAGAAAATGCGGGGGATGTCCACACCCTGGGCGTGCTTCACCTTGTATTGGAGTTGTCGGACGTCATCGGGGACGGGGTACATGCGCAAAGCATTGAGGCCACGGTCGAGCATGTGCGTCTTGATGCCCACCTCGTTGAAAGGTTTGCAGAAGGCGCGGACGGCGGCGTTGGGGTTTTCGCCGGCGAGCAGGTTCACTTGCTCGAATGCTCCACCATTGGTTTCTACGCGGGAGAAGCAACCCATGTCGATGATGACAGGTGCGATGCGTTCCAATTGGTCTTTGCGCGGTTGGAACTTGCCGGATGACTGCCACATGTCCCTATAGACAAGGCTGAACTGGATTTTCTTTTTCATTCGTTATCAGTTTTAAAGTTTTGTATGTAGGCTTGTAGGTGTTTTACAATCCGTATTTGAAAAGGAGTGAAGGTTTCCCTTACACGTGGCAAAGATAGTAAAAAAATGGGCAACTTCAGAGTTTTGCATGTGTTTTTTTCCAAAAAATCGATGTTTTTCCACTTTTCATGCATGAAGGCATTAGATGATGCTGTCATCTGATGTGTATAAAGTAGTTTCTTCGGCATTTTTACATTTTCACTTTCCCATTTCCCTTTTTTATTTTTCATTTTTCATGGTTGACTCGTTTTTTTTGCTTACTTTTGCAGCGAAGATGGCTCTGAAGGAAATAGGAGGAGCCAGGCATCCTTAACGAAAATGAAAGAAAGATGAAACCTTCTTCCTTGTTGATATTGCTGCCCTTTCTGCTTGTGTTCATCGCTTGTGCAAAAAAGAGTGAACTGCAAGAGACGACCGATGAGCAGCCACGGTTTAAGAATTATGAGGAGTCGAAAACCGACAAAAACAATATGGTGTATGGATTGGCATGCGACGACTGCAGCGATTCCATATTGGTGTTCCTTCCCGACTCCGGGGGAGATCCTGTAAAATTCTACATCTTCGATGCGTGGAGCGAGGGCAAGGTGTTCGGGCGCCCCGAGGTGGGCGACAGGATGGCGCTGCTTCTCGGACCAAAAGATTCATTGGTTGTCATAGGGAAGGATAGTTTAAGGAGGGTTTTGCTTTCCGTCAATATGGAAAAGGTGAAGGGCACTTGGTATTATGAGGAAATGCCAGAACTGCAACTCAACATACCTACTCGAAACATAGATGAGATGGGAAAGGAGGATAGGGCAAAGCTGCAACAGATGAGAGACTCTTTCATCAATGCGGAGATGGTGCCGAGGGAATATGTCTACACCCTAAAGCGTGATTATACGGTGAAACCCGAAGGTGGACCGCCTCGCACATCCTCGCTTGACAGGAAGAAACCAGTGGTGTACCCACCCCTCAAGCGATATAGGGAGTGGCATCTGCATAATGGGAAAATCATTTTCTCCTATAATGTCAGGGACACCTTGAATACAGACTCCACGGTGTGGGTGAATATGAACGACACGGCGGAGTTCGTCCTTCTGCGTAGAGACACCATGGCACTGAGATTCGGAGACCGTGTTCAAGGCTTCAAACTCAAACCCGACTCCTTGACGGAGAAGAGAAATTAAGAGGGAGCTCTGATATTTCAGCGAAGCTTAGGGGGGAGACGGGAAGAATCCCGTCTCTATAGTGTGCACCCAGTGGTAAAAGTCGTGGTGAATCGTCATTCTGAATGCAGGGAATAAGTGAGCATGTCAAAAAGGGCGTTCCTCCAAGATGGCAGCCAAAGGAGCATTTGTCCATATAACTCCCCTTTAACTCCTCTTTAACTCAGAAGGAAGTGATCATATGTCCCTTTAACTCCTCTTTAACTCCCTTTTAACTCCTCTTTAACTCCTATAAAGCACTCCCTTTTAACTCCCTTCAACTCCTCAAAAACTAATATTTGTATCTCAGCAGCCGTTCCTCGGCCATGCGCTCGTATTTCGTGCCAGGAATGCCGTAGTTGGCGTAGGGATGGATGCTGATGCCTCCACGGGGCGTGAACAAACCGGTGACCTCGATGTATTTGGGCTGCATCAGTTTTACCAGGTCCTTCATGATGATGTTCACGCAGTCTTCATGGAAGTCGCCGTGGTTGCGGAAGCTGAAAAGATAGAGTTTGAGACTCTTGCTCTCCATCATGCGCTCGCCGGGGATGTAACTGATGACGATTTCGGCAAAGTCGGGCTGGCCGGTGATGGGGCAGAGCGAGGTGAATTCCGGGCAATTGAATCTCACCCAGTAATCATTTCCCTTGTGTTTGTTTTCGAAAGTCTCCAACACTTCGGGGGCGTAGTCAGTGGCGTAGCGTGTCTTTGCGCCTAAGGCTTGCAGGCCTTCTTTCTCTCTTGACTCTTCCATGGAAATGGTTTTAGATGTTGAAGATGTTCAGGATGCCGTAGTCTATGCCGTTGTCGTAGACATCCTCGTTCTCATATTTCTTCACGTAGTTCACCACTTTGATGGTGATTGGCAGGATGATGACCTCGTAAGAGGTCTTCAGCACCACTTGCCACAACATCAAGATGGGCAGTTCCGAGGTGGGAATCACTCCCCAGAAGGCCAGGGGGAAGAACAGCAGGGAGTCGGCACCCTCGCCCAGCAACGTGCTAGCGATGGCGCGCCAGGAGAAATTCTTTCCTTTCGACATGATTTTCATGCGGCTCATCACATAGGCGTTGATGAAACTGCCGGCAAGGAAAGCCACGAAGGAAGCCAGGGCGATGCGGGGTGCAAGGCCGAAGATGGCATGGAACCCTTCATCGTTGTTCCAGTAAGGTGCACCGGGGATGGCGTCGCAAAGGGCGCAAACCGTCACGAAGAAAAAGTTCATCAGGAAGCCTGTCCATATCAAAAGACGGGCTTTGCGGAACCCCCATACTTCGCATACGCAGTCGTTGATGATGTAGGAAACGGGGAAAATCAGCAGGCCGCCCGTCACGTTGATGGGGCCTAATGCTATCTGCTTTGTTCCCAATAGGTTTGCCGTAATGAGGCAGACGGTGAAAAGCATGCTGAACAAAAGGAACAGCACACTCACTTTTTGGTGGTTCTTTGTCATTTTCTTGTTTTTTAAGAGGTTCTCAAGCACTCTATGGAAAAAATCGGCTGCAAAATTACACTTTTTTTGCAAAATAGCGAAAAAATAAAATAAAAATATTATATTTGCGCGGTAAAATCAAATATATTTGACAATTATGAGAAAACTGATGATATTGGCTGTCTTGACGGTTGCTGCCTTGGTGGTGCAGGCACAAGACAAGATGCATTTGACCGGGATGTGCCCCGAGGGGAAGGACACCGTGTTGGTGGTGGACTTGTCACATGGGTTCATCATGGCCAAGATTCCTGTGAGAGAGGGAAAATTCGACACCACACTTCCCATTGAGAAGGATGGGCTTTTTGGCATTGGAGGAAGGGATTACCTGGTTCCGTTCTTCGCCGACCTTGTCCCTTTGGAGGTCGACTTTGTGGCGCACAAGGTGAAAGGCTCGGCACTAAACGAGATGACCATGAGATGCGACTTGTCGCTCGACTCTCTTGACCAGGTCATCAATGAGCGGATGAAGGCGTTGAAAGCCCTCGAGGAAGCAGGGGATGTGAAGTTTGCCCGACAGCAGATGGCCGACTTGAAACTTAGCCGCGTGGCTCGACGCATTGAGATATTGAAGCCTTATGCCGGCACGATGGTGCCTGCCGCCTTCCTTCCCGACATGTTCATGGAGATGAATTACGAACAGGTGAAACCCTGGCTCGTGGACGACGCCCCTTATATGAGTCATCCCAGGATGAATGTGGCCAAGCAATATGCGAAGGGATTGGAGAAAAAACAACTGGGAAGGAAGTTCGTCGACCTCTCCATGCGCAATCTTGACGGTGGCATTTGCCATCTGAGTGATTGGTGTGGAAAGGGGAATTATGTTTTGGTCGACTTCTGGGCCAGTTGGTGTGGGCCTTGCAGGAAGGAGATGCCCAACGTCGTGGAGAACTACGTGAAATACCACAAGGAGGGCTTTGAAATCGTCGGCGTGTCGTTCGACCAGAACGAAGCCCAATGGAAGGCAGCCGTCACCAACCTCGGCATGGACTGGCCGCAGATTTCAGACCTCAAGGGTTGGGAATGTGCCGCCTCCGATGCTTACGGCGTGATAGCCATCCCCTCGAATGTGTTGCTCGATGGCAATGGATGCATCGTAGCATACGACTTGAGAGGTGACAGGCTTGGAGAGCAACTCAAAACCGTTTACGGTTTCTAGGGTTTTCTAGGATTCCTAGTTTTTCTAGTGACCCTAGGGTTTCTAGTTTCTCTAGACCCTAGGGTTTCTAGTTTTTCTAGTGACCCTAGGGCTTCTAGTTTTTCTAGTGATTTTAGTGAGCTTGGTTTCTCTAGTTCAGGATAGCTTGTGCCGCAGCCGGTGATACGGCATTGAAAATCAGCCAGCCTATGTAGGTGATGAAAATGACCGTAAGCACCGCACCTTCCCAGCGCTCCACCTTGTAACGAGTGAAGGAGAAGAGCCATAGCAGCACCATGCTCAATGTCATCAGGCCATAGTCTTCCATATGGATGTCTTTTGTCTCCATAGGGCAGATGATGCCTGTCAGACCTAATATCAATAATACATTATATACATTGCTGCCTATCACGTTGCCGATGGCGATGGCGCTTTGCCCCTTCTTCGCAGCCACGGCACTGGTGGCCAGTTCGGGAAGCGACGTGCCGCCGGCCACGATGGTGAGGCCGATGACGGCGTCAGACACATTCAGGGCGCGTGCCACGTCGGTGGCGGAGTTGACAAACAAGTTGCTGCCTAAGACAAGACAGGAAAGACCAAGTATTACAAAGAAGGATGATTTCCATATGGGCATCTCTTCCTTGGTTGTTTCCGTGGAGGCTTCAGGCTTCCCTTTCTTCGCTTGCCACAAGGTGTATACCATGAAAAGGATGAAAACGGCAAACAGGATGAATGCGTCGATACGGCCGATGTTCTTGTCGAAGCAAAGGGCGATGAGCAGTATGCCGGCAAGCACCGACCAGGGCATGTCCTTGGTCACCGTGGAGCGCAGGATGGTGATGGGAGCCACCAAGGCAGCCACGCCGACAATCAGCAGCGTGTTGAAGATGTTGCTGCCAACGACGTTTCCCACGGCCAAGTCGGAGGTGCCTTTCAAGGCCGACACGAGGCTGATGCACAATTCAGGCATGGATGTGCCCAAGGCTACGATGGTGAGGCCGATGACCATCTGTGGGATGCGAAGCCGCCGGGCTATGGATACCGCACCGTCGGTCATGCGGTCGGCACCCCACAAGACCAGTGCGATGCCGGCGATGATGATGATGATGTCTAATACTAATTCCATTTGATGTCGTATTTGTCGATGTCAAGCAAACTGCAGACAGCCTCCAAACCCTCGCGGTCGACGGCATTGAAAGCGCCCAGCTCACGGGAGTCGATGTCGAGTACGCCGGTCACGTTGCCGTGGGCGTCGTGCATGGGAACGACGATTTCAGAGCGTGACTCGCTGGAGCAGGCTATGTGCCCGGGAAACTGTTCCACATCGTCCACGATGATGGTGCTGTCCTGCTCCCACGCCGTGCCGCATACGCCGCGCCCGCGGGCGATGGTGAAGCAGGCCATCGTCCCTTGGAAAGGCCCGAGGCGCAACTTCCCGTCGCTTACCAGGTAGAAACCCACCCAGAAGAAACGCTCGCCGAATGTTTGATGCAGCAAGGCGGTGACATTGGCAAGGACGCCGATAAAGTTGCGTTCACCATCCACCAAACTGCGAAGCTGGGGGAGCAAGGTGTCGTATGTCTCGCGGCGGAGAGAGGTGTCTTCCTCTGAAGGGAGGGGAGAGGTTGTTTGTTTCATGTGGCAAAGGTACTGTTAAGTGAGCGAAAAGCCAAATTTTTTTGAGGAAAAGAACTGAGAGCCTTCGGCAGAGTGAAAAATATCGGCATGTGAGGTTGGTTGATGGGGCAAAGGTGCGTTTGTGTAAAATTTTAATACAAATGCCTTTTTTCTTGTCATTTTGCAATGAATGATGAAATAATTGTGTACTTTTGCAAATCATTTGGCTTTTGCCACACCATATGGAAATTCAGATTCAATAATACATATCTTTAGCTTTTTTATGAAACGACAGAAAAGATTCATCCTTCAAGAGAGTGAGATTCCTACAAAGTGGTACAACATCCAGGCAGAGATGCCCAACAAGCCGCTGCCGCCACTGCACCCCGGCACCAAGCAGCCGCTTAGCGCCGAGGACCTGGCACACATCTTCAGCCTGGAGTGTTCCAAGCAGGAACTCGACACCGAGCATCCTTGGATCGACATACCGGAGCCGGTGCTGGAAATGTACAAATACTATAGGGCAACACCTCTTGTGAGGGCATACGCCTTGGAGGAAGCGCTGGGAACACCGGCACACATCTATTTCAAGAATGAGAGTGTCAACCCGCTTGGCTCTCACAAAATCAACTCCGCACTGCCACAGTGCTACTACTGCAAGCAGGAAGGTGTCACCAACGTCACTACGGAGACTGGTGCGGGACAGTGGGGAGCGGCGCTCAGCTATGCAGCAAAGGTCTTCGGACTGGAAACCGCTGTCTATCAGGTGAAAATATCCATGCAGCAGAAGCCCTACAGGTCATCCATCATGCGTACCTTCGGTGCTACCGTTGAGGGCTCGCCGTCGATGTCGACAAGGGCTGGTAAGGATATCATCACAAAGGAACCCACACACATGGGGTCGCTCGGCACCGCCATATCGGAAGCCGTGGAACTGGCCACCACCACGCCCAACTGCAAATACACCCTTGGGTCCGTGCTCAACCACGTGTCGCTCCATCAGTCCATCATCGGTCTGGAGGCTGAGAAGCAGATGGAAATGGCGGGAGAGTATCCCGACAAGGTCATCGCTTGCTTTGGAGGCGGCTCCAACTTCGGTGGCATCGCATTCCCCTTCATGAGACACAACTTCACAGGGGAAAGGAATACAGAATTCATCGCTGCAGAACCCGCCAGCTGTCCCAAGCTCACCCGGGGCGTCTTCGACTACGACTTCGGAGACGAGGCAGGATACACACCGCTCCTCCCCATGTTCACACTCGGACACAACTTCAAACCTGCCAACATCCACGCCGGTGGTCTCAGATACCATGGAGCGGGAATGATTGTCAGCCAGTTGATCAAGGATGGATACATGAAGGGTGTGGACATACCACAACTCGAGACCTTCGAGGCCGGCATACTCTTCAGCAGGACAGAAGGCATCATCCCGGCGCCGGAGAGCTGCCACGCCATTGCTGCAACCATCAGGGAGGCTCTTAAATGCAAGGAAACAGGTGAGCAACAGGTCATCCTCTTCAACCTCAGCGGACACGGACTCATTGACATGACTGCGTACGACCAATACATCAACGGCGACCTCCGCAACTACGAACTCAGCGACGAAGACCTCGCCAAGGGCATGGCAGAACTGCCACACCTGGTGTAATGGCTTTAGGGCCTTTAAGGTCTTTAGGGTCTTTAAGGTCTTTAGGGTCTTTAAGGTCTTTAGGGACTTTAAGGTCTTTAGGGTCTTTAGGGTCTTTAAAATGAGGCCTTTAGGCAAGAGCAAATGAGAAGGAGCCCGGCATTTACGCCGGGCCTCTTCTTGTTGTGTGAGGCATTGTCATAGCGTCGCCGCAGAATATTCTTCCATAAAAAATCACCCCGTTTCCTTTGGCGTTTGCAAAATAATGGCTAATTTTGCAAATTATATGCAAGCAACCAACCAACATAATTATAATGTATAGGACGAATACTTGTGGAGAGTTGAGACTTTCCGATGCCGGCCGAGAGGTCACACTGGCCGGATGGGTGCAACGTAGCAGGAAAATGGGTGGAATGACGTTCATCGACCTCAGAGACAGGTATGGCGTCACCCAGCTGGTGTTCAACGACGAGACCGACAGCGAACTTTTCGACCTGGCCAACAAACTGGGTCGTGAGTTCTGCGTCCAGGCCACTGGAACTGTCAGGGAGCGACAAAGCAAGAACCCGAAGATGCCAACGGGTGACATCGAAATCATTGTTGCATCGCTGAATGTGCTCAGCGAAAGCGTTACGCCGCCGTTCACCATCGAGGACAACACCGACGGGGGCGACGACATCAGGATGAAATACAGATACCTTGACCTCAGACGCAACCCTGTCAGGAAAAATCTCGAACTCAGGCACAAGATGACCATCGCCATTCGAAACTTCCTCGACTCCAAGGACTTCATCGAGGTGGAGACTCCCATACTCATCGGTTCCACCCCCGAGGGCGCAAGGGATTTCGTCGTGCCTTCACGCATGAACCCGGGGCAGTTCTACGCTCTCCCGCAGAGTCCGCAAACCCTCAAGCAACTCCTCATGGTGAGCGGGTTCGACCGCTATTTCCAAATCGCAAAATGCTTCCGCGATGAGGACCTCAGGGCCGACAGACAGCCGGAATTCACACAAATCGACTGCGAGATGAGTTTCGTAGACCAAGAGGATGTCATTTCACTCTTCGAGGATATGTGCCGCCATCTCTTCAAGGAACTGCTTGGCGTCTCCCTTCCCGACAAGCTGCAGCAGATGCCATGGCATGAGGCCATGAGGCGCTTCGGCAGCGACAAGCCCGATTTGAGGTTCGGTATGGAATTTGTCGAACTGATGGACGTGTTGCAGACTGGCACCTTCCCTGTCTTCGACCAGGCTGCCTACATCGGAGGAATCTGCGTGCCGGGCTGCGCTTCATACACCCGCAAGCAACTCGACCAACTCACCGATTTCGTCAAACGGCCCCAAGTGGGAGCAAAAGGCCTGGTGTATGTGAAATACAATGCTGATGGCACCATCAAGAGCAGTGTCGACAAGTTCTACTCCAAAGAGACGCTCCTGGCACTCAAGGAGAAGATGGGGGCTGCCGATGGCGACCTCGTGCTCATCCTCAGTGGTGACAACGCCAACAAGACGAGGGTGCAACTCTGCACCTTGCGATTGGAAATGGGCGACCGTCTCGGACTGCGCGACAAGAACCGCTTCGAGTGCTTGTGGATCATCGACTTCCCACTCTTTGAGTGGAGCGACGAGGAGCAGAGGCTCATGGCCACACACCACCCCTTCACCATGCCCAACCCCGACGACATTCCTTTGCTCGAAGACCATCCCGAACGCGTCAGGGCGAAGGCTTACGACTTCGTGTGCAACGGCATAGAGGTCGGTGGAGGTAGTCTCCGTATACACGACGGGAAGTTGCAGGCGAAAATGTTCGACATCCTTGGCTTCACGCCGGAAAGGGCAATGGCGCAGTTCGGCTTCCTTATCAACGCTTTCAAGTATGGAGCACCACCACACGCCGGGTTGGCTTTCGGCCTCGACCGTTTCGTCGCCATCTTCGCCGGACTTGACAGCATCCGCGACTGCATCGCCTTCCCCAAGAACAATAGTGGCAGGGATGTCATGCTCGACGCACCGTCGGAATTGGACCCCAAGCAACTGGAAGAGTTGCAAATCAAAGTAGAATTGCGTGAACAATAAGCTATAGTTACTGCAAAGTCTATAGCTATAAGTTATTTAGAGTCTATGAAAATCATAGGCTCTAAATGTTGTGTGTAAGCAAAAATAGTTGACATAAATCAAGAAATGTATGAAAATGAACATTTTAAGGCTTTCTCGTGTCACATTTTTTGCAGAAAATTAGTTAGGATGAAATAAAAGGTGTAACTTTGCAGTCGAATTTAAAAGATTGGTAATAAATTAGTTCACCAAATATTATTTTGTTTTAACTAAATTATGGCAGAAAAGAAAACTACAAAGGCAGCCGCTGAGAAGAAGGCTACCACAGAGAAGAAAGCAGCCACCAAGAAGACTGCTAAGAAAGTAGAAATCATCATCAATGCTGAGACCGTTGGTTTCAAGGCTGGTGACGTTTATCAAGCATTGTCCGCAGCCGAGAAGGCTCAGACTGTGAAGCAGATTGCCAAGGCCGCCAAAATCACTGAGGAGGAGACTCTGCTCGGTATGGGTTGGCTCTTCAAAGAGGGCAAAATCAAAGAGGATAACGGACTCTTCACGCTCGCTTAATATTTTTATTTAAATACACAAAAAAGGCTGGTGTCTATAGGACGCCAGCCTTTTTGTGTTAAGGTGTTCTTCCTAGGCTATCATTTGCCGGAGGCCGGGAGGTATTTCTGGGCCATGCGGCGGTAGAAGTCTTGCTGGTTGGCGGCGCTGACAGGTTTAGCATCCGCTAAAGCCCTTTGCAAGTCATTGATTTCTCTTGTGTTGTGGAACCCTTGCTTTTGACGTATGGCGATGCAACGCTCCAATTCGTAGGCGGCGCGGTTGTTGTCGCGTCCCAAGAGGAGTTGTGCCAGTTGAAGGTGGTAACCCGAGCGGAATTGCTCCTGACGCTGGTGGGTGATGGCCAGGCACATCAAGGCGGCACGCTCGCCGGCATCCTCGGTCAGCGAGGACAGTTCGGCGTAAAGCCAGCTGTCGTGGTAGCGTGAGAGCAGGCGTTTGTAGATGGCGACGGCCTTCTCGCGTTCTCCCATGATGCCATAGACGATGGCCATGTAGCGCTGCACGTTCTTGTTGTAGGGCTGACGTTTCGTGGCTTCTTGCAGCAGGGGCATCACTTTCAGCGCGCGGTCCTTGGAAGGCTCCTGCTGAATCTCGTGGAAGGCCAGTGTGAGCATCCGCATGGCGGTGGAGGGTAGGGGGAAACGCTTTGCCGGGAGCTCGTCATCCTCCTTGGCGGTGGGAAGCATGCCTTTCCAGTCGGCCTCGGTGAGGTGCTCCTGGCCATAACTTTCCAAGAAGTCTATGATGCTGAAAGTCTTGCTCTCGTGCCCCAGGCGCACGGCGGCATTCATGATGGCGCCATGGGCCTTCCCGTCGCGGTCGTCGATGGACGGCACCACGCGCAGCAACGCTTCGAATATCTTACCGGCTTCCTCCTCACGGTGCTCGTCCAAGCGTTTCTTCAGAATATCGCTCGCCGTCCAAAACATGGCCAACGTCGTGTATTTGCCCTTGTGAACGGCATACATCGGACGGATGGCAGCATAGGCCTCCTCCAACTTTCCCTGCTTGCGCAGTTCAAAAACATCTTTCACTTCCATGGTTGTTTTTCCGTATTTTATCTAATGTTGCAAATTTACATTTTTTATGTAAAAGACAAGCCTTTTTAGCATGTTTTTTTTATCTCTTTGCAAAATAATCACTAACTTTGCAATCACTTTACCTAATACAGGTTTTAGAGCTTAATCATCCATACTATGTCAAAAAGATATCTTTTAGGTTTCGATGTCGGCAGCAGTTCTGTCAAGGCATCGCTTGTGGATGCAGACAGCGGAGCATGTGCTGCATCAGCGTTTTTCCCGGAAAGTGAAGCACCCATCAAGGCCGTAAAGGCTGGATGGGCGGAACAAGAGCCTGAGTCGTGGTGGAACTATGCCAAACTCAGCTTGCAGAAAATCATGGCCGATACGGGAGCGAAAGGAGAGGACATCAAGGCCATCGGCATCTCATACCAGATGCACGGGCTTGTATGTGTAGACAAGGACCTCCAAGTGCTCAGACCTTCCATCATCTGGTGCGACTCCAGGGCCGTGCCTTATGGCGAGAAGGCTTTCGAAGCCATCGGCGAGGAAACCTGCCTGGGACATTTGCTCAACTCCCCGGGAAACTTCACCGCAGCCAAACTGGCCTGGGTGAAGGAAAACGAACCCGAACTATTCGACAAGGTCTACAAGTTCATGCTTCCGGGCGACTACCTGGCCATGAGACTCAGCGGTGTGGTCAACACCACCATCAGCGGACTCAGCGAGGGCATGTTCTGGGACTTCAGGGAGAAGAAGGTGGCCGACTTCCTCATGCGCTATTTCGGATTCGACGACAGTCTCGTCCCCGACATCGTCCCCACCTTCAGCGTACAAAGCGAGGTGTGTGCGGAAGCCGCCAAGGAACTGGGTCTCAAGGAGGGTACGCCCATCTCATACCGCGCCGGCGACCAACCCAACAACGCCCTTTCCCTCAATGTCTTCAACCCAGGCGAAATCGCCTCGACCGCTGGCACCTCTGGCGTGGTCTATGGCGTGCTGGGTGAAATCAACTACGACAAGAAGAGCCGCGTCAACACCTTCGCACATGTCAACTATACCGAGCAACTCGACCGTCTCGGAGTGTTGCTCTGCATCAACGGCACAGGCATCCTCAACGCATGGGTGAGAAGAACCATCGCACCAGAAGGCATCTCCTATGCCGATATGAACGACTTCATGGCTACTGTGCCCATCGGCAGCGAAGGCGTCACCATCATTCCGTTTGGAAACGGCGCAGAGCGCGTGCTGGAGAACAAGGAGGTGGGATGCTCCATTCAGGGCGTCAACTTCAACAAGCATGGAAAGGCTCATCTCATGAGAGCCGCCCAGGAAGGCATCGTCTTCAGCTTCTGCTACGGCATGGAAATCATGCAGCAGATGGGCATGGACATCCGCAAAATTCACGCAGGCAAGGCCAATATGTTCCTCAGCCCCATCTTCAGGGACACACTCGCTGGGGTCAGCGGTGCCACCATCGAACTCCTGGAGACCGACGGCAGCGTGGGTGCTGCAAAGGGTGCCGGCATGGGCTGCGGCTTCTACAAGGACAACGAGGAGGCCTTCGCATCACTCAAGAGACTGGCTGTCATCGAGCCGGACGAGTCGAAGCGCAAGGAATACCTGCAGGCATACGCCGCATGGAAAGAAAGGCTGACTGCATTGGCAAAATAAGACAAACTTTAAACCATTTATCAATAACATTCTAATTCAATTTACAACAAATTATGGCAAAAGAGTATTTTCCCTTCGCTGGTAAGATTCCATTTGAAGGAAAAGAGAGCAAGAACGTAATGGCTTTCCACTATTATGAGCCCGAGAAGGTGGTCATGGGAAAGAAAATGAAGGACTGGATGAAATTCGCCATGGCATGGTGGCACACTCTCGGTGGTGCTTCCGCTGACCAGTTTGGCGGACAGACTCGTTCCTATGAGTGGGACAAGGCTGACGACCCCGTCCAGAGGGCTAAGGACAAGATGGATGCCGGTTTCGAGTTCATGGACAAGCTGGGTATCGAATACTACTGCTTCCACGACATCGACCTCGTTGAAGAGGGCGACACCATCGAAGAGTACGAGGCTCGCATGAAGGCCATTACCGACTATGCACAGGAGAAGATGAAGCAATTCCCCAACATCAAGCTGCTCTGGGGCACTGCCAATGTCTTCGGCAACAAGCGCTATGCCAACGGTGCTTCCACCAACCCCGACTTCGACGTGGTGGCTCGCGCTATCGTGCAAATCAAGAACGCCATCGACGCCACCATCAAACTCGGTGGTACCAACTATGTGTTCTGGGGTGGACGTGAGGGTTACATGAGCCTCCTCAACACCGACCAGAAGCGTGAGAAGGAGCATATGGCTACCATGCTCACCATGGCCCGCGACTATGCTCGCGCAAAGGGATTCAAGGGCACGTTCCTCATCGAGCCGAAGCCCATGGAGCCTTCAAAGCACCAGTATGATGTCGATACAGAGACCGTCATCGGATTCCTCAAGGCTCACAACCTCGACAAGGACTTCAAGGTGAACATCGAGGTCAACCACGCCACTCTCGCCGGTCACACCTTCGAGCACGAACTGGCTTGCGCCGTGGATGCCGGCATGCTGGGTTCCATCGACGCCAACCGTGGCGACGCTCAGAACGGATGGGATACCGACCAGTTCCCCATCGACAACTACGAGCTCACACAGGCCATGCTGGAAATCATCCGCAACGGTGGCTTCAAGGATGGTGGCACCAACTTCGATGCCAAGATCCGTCGTAACTCCACCGACCTCGAGGACCTCTTCATCGCTCACATCAGCGGTATGGATGCCATGGCACGCGCCTTCATGAACGCTGTCGCCATCCTTGAGGAGAGCGAACTGCCCGCTATGAAGAAGGCTCGCTATGCCAGCTTCGACGAAGGCATCGGCAAGGACTTCGAAGACGGCAAACTCAGCCTCGAGCAGGTTTATGAGTATGGCAAGAAGGTGGGAGAGCCCAAGCAGACTTCCGGCAAGCAGGAGAAATACGAGACCATCGTGGCTCTCTACTGCAAGTAAGATGGAATAATCGCTCCCCTTCGGGAGAAAACATCATCCGCCTGATATCCATGGATATCAGGCGGATTTGTGTTTCTGGGGTGCTGGCTTTTCTAGTTTTCCTAGTTTTTCTAGTCTTCCTAGTTTTCCTAGTCTTCCTAGGATTTCCTAGAACTTCCTAGAACTTCCTAGAACTTCCTAAAACTTCCTAGAACTTCCTAAAACTTCCTATCTCTCCTATTACCTCCTATTGCTTCCTCTTCTTCCAATAATGCCTGATGATGAAATACGCGATGGCGAGGACCACCAGGCCGATGATGGTCCATTTGATGTAGTCGCCATATTCCATCAGACGGTCGTTGAGCTCGTTCTCTGGCACGAAGGAGTGCAGATACCAGCCCAGTCCGGCGAGGATGCTGTGCCATACGCCGGCGCCGATGGTGGTGTAGAGCAGGAATTTCAGGTAAGGCATCTTCGAGAGGCCGGCGGGGATGGAGATGAGGTGGCGGATGCCGGGGATGAGACGCCCGGTGAGGGTGGCCGCCACGCCGTGGTCGTAGAAATATTTCTCACTCTTCTCCACCTTCTCCTGATTGAGCAGGCACAGGTGTCCCAGGCGGCTGTTGGCGAACTTGTAGATGATGGGTCGTCCCAGGTAATAGCCTGCCACGTAGTTGATTGTGGCTCCTACGTCGGCTCCTATGGTGGCGAAGAGGATGACCAGCCACACGTTGAGGTGTCCTCCGGCTGCGTGGTAGGCGGCGGGGGATACCACCAGTTCTGAGGGAACGGGTACGACGGTGCTCTCCAAGAGCATGAGGAGGAAGATGGCGGGGTAGGTGAGGTTGCCCAAAAGGGTTGTAATCCAGTTCATTTCATCAATAAGTTGTCTGTGGCATACTTGACGTACTCTTGTGGCTCCATGCCCTCGGGAAACAAGGGTGAGAGCACTGTTAACGATGCTGAGGGAGACAGTTCCACCGCTTTTTCCAGATGGGCGATGAAGGCCTCGTCGAGCCCAAGGTCGTGAGCGCAGGCGGCCATGTAGGCATGTGCCTGTGGCAACTTCTCCTGGTCGGCAGGGTCGAGGGCGCATAGGATGTTGTAGGCCACTTGAAGGAAATTGTTGTCATAAAGCGACACCGCCACGCGGAGCATGACACTCGGCTGGTAGCGAGACTCCACCACGGCTTGCTTGTAGAGTGCCTGGGCTTGGGGGAGGTCGTCGTTCTCGCAATAGATGTGGGCGCGTGTTACCATCAGTTCGTAGGGGTCGGCTTCCACGTGTTGCTCCATCGTGTCGAGGCAGGCCAGGGCGCGCTCTTTTTCGCCGAGGTGGCTGTAGGCGAGGGCCTCTTCCTGGTATATTTCCGACAAGCGGTCGGGATAATGGCGCTTGGCACGGGTCTCTGCCTTGCGCAGTGCTGCCAGGCCTTCGTCGTAGCGGTTGAGGATGAAAAGGCAGTTGGCGGTGTTCAGATAACCTTCCACATTGCTAGTGCGAACCTGTGAAAGTTTTTCGAAGTATTCCAATGCCTCTTCGTAGTTCTTCAGATGGACGAGGGCTTGGCCTTTGTAGAGCAGGGCGTCCTCTTCCTTGGGATTGATGGCTATGGCGTATTCGCTGCTGGTGATGGCGTCGGCAAGGTGGTTCTGTGCCAGTTGCGCACTCGCCAGCACCACCCAGTAATAGGAGTTGTAGGGGTTTTTGTCGATGAGTTGGTTGAAGATGCGTTCACATCCCTTGTAGTCGCCTTCGTAGAATTTGATGCGCCCTTCCACCTCTTGGTAGTCGGCCTCGCCGGTCTCGTCAGACTTCGCCAGCCATTTCTTTGCCAGGTCCACGTATTCGTAGTCGATGAAGAGGATGGCGGCGTCGAGGACGAGGTCGAGGCAGTCCATGTCGTCCAAACCTTCCATGTTCGACTCCAGGAAAAGGTCGGCCTCCTCGCCGCGGTTGGTGGCCACCAGGATTTCCGCACGGATGTAGAAATAGTCGAGGTCTTTCTTGTCGGCAATCTGCTCGGCGAGCTGTTCGGCCTTCTCGAGGTTGTTCTCGTTGAGCAGCGCGATGCGGGCCTTCAGTGCAAGGGGTATGGTGGCTCCCTCGAAAAGGCTCAAGGCGTAGTCGGCGGTGGAAAGGGCTTTCGACGTGTCGCCCGTCCACTGGTAATACTCCGCGATGTCGGAGAGCTGGTCGCAGTCAAGATAGACCGTGGCGCCTTGGGCCACGGCCTTCTCGTATTTCGCCAGCGCTTGCTTGAACGCCTTGCTCTCGTAATAGTCGCTCGACATGTTTGCTTATTCTATCTTACCACTTTGTCTCCCTTAGTCCTACGGTCTTGTTGAAGATGGGGTGCTCGGGTGTGCTGTCCTTGTCGGGAGTGAAATAGCCGATGCGCTGGAACTGCAGGTAGTTCAACGGTGCCATGGTGGCGGCGAAGGGCTCCACCTGGCAGTGGGGGAGCACCGTGAGTGAGTCGGGGTTGAAGATTTGGCGCATGGCAGTCACGGCGTCGCAGTCCTGTGCCTCGCGGATGGCGGCCAGTTCGTCGCGGGGGTTCTCCACCTTCCACAGGCGGTCGTAAAGGCGCACCTCTGCTTCCACAGCGTTGTGGCAACTCACCCAGTGCAGCGTCTTGCCCTTGATTTTGCGGTTGGCGCCGGGAAGGCCGCTGCGGGTCTCCGGGTCGTAGGTGCAGTAGATGGTGGTCACGTTGCCGTCGGCGTCTTCGTCATAGGGATGCTCCTCGTCGCATTTCACGATGTAGGCGTTCTTCAGGCGAACCTCCTTGCCCGGGGCGAGACGGAGGAATTTCTTTGTCGCCTCCTTCTGGAAGTCCTCACGCTCTATCCACAACTCACGGCCGAACTCCACTTCATGGGTGCCGTCGGCTTCGTTCTCGGGGTTGTTGATGGCGGTCAACTGCTCATACTGCCCTTCGGGGTAGTTGGTGATGACCACTTTCACAGGGTCGAGCACGGCGGAGACGCGTAGCGAACGGCTGTTGAGGTCCTCGCGGACGGCGCTTTCCAACAGGCTCATCTCGTTGAGTGCGTCGTAGGTGGTGTAGCCGATTTTGTCGATGAATTTAGCGATGCTTTCCGGACTGTAGCCGCGACGGCGGAAACCGCAGATGGTGGGCATGCGGGGGTCGTCCCAGCCGGCCACCATGCCTTCCTTCACCAAGGCGAGCAGGTTGCGCTTCGACATCAGCGTGTAACTGAGGTTGAGTTTGTTGAACTCGGTCTGGCGCGGACCTTCGTAGGAGTCGAAGATTTCCTTGTCCATGGGGAGGGGCTTGCCCTCTGCCTCCAGTTCGTGCATGTATTCGCGCATCCATTCCACGAAAAGGTTGTAGAGGGGGCGGTGCTCCACGAACTCCAGGGTGCAGAGCGAGTGGGTGACGCCCTCGAGGTAGTCGCTTTGTCCATGGGTGAAGTCATACATCGGGTAGGCGTTCCAACGGTTGCCCGTGCGGATGTGGGGGATGTTCATCACACGGTAGAGCAAGGGGTCGCGGAACAGCATGTTGGGATGCGCCATGTCGATTTTCGCACGGAGCACGAGGGTGCCTGGGGTGGCCTCGCCGCTGTTCATGAACTCAAACAGCCGCAGATTCTCTTCTATGGGACGGTCGCGGAAGGGACTGTTGGTGCCTGCCTTGGTCGTCGTGCCTTTCTGCTGGGCAATCACCTCGGCGCTCTGCTCGTCGATGTAGGCGCGACCCTTGCGGATGAGCCACACGGCGAAGTCCCACAATGCCTGGAAATAGTCACTGGCATAATAGACGTTGGCCCATTTGTAGCCCAGCCACTTGATGTCGTGCTCGATGCTCTCGATATATTCCGTGTCTTCCTTCGTCGGGTTGGTGTCGTCGAAACGGAGGTTGCATATGCCGCCATAGCGCGAGGCGATGCCGAAGTCCATGGCGATGGCCTTTGCATGGCCGATGTGGAGGTAGCCGTTGGGCTCGGGAGGAAAACGGGTTTGGATACGTCCTCCGTCTTTGTTGTCTGCCAAGTCGGTCTCTACCTGCTTCTCGATGAAGTTCAGGCTGCGCTTCTCACTGATGGGGTTTTCTGCATTTGTTGCCATGTTTTATCTCTATTGGGTTGTTGCTTAATGATGTCAATTTGCAAAGTTAAGATTTTTGCATGAAAACACCAAAAAAATACCTTTCCCTATTGTTTTTTTTCTTATTTTTGCAAAGTCATAGCGTTTTGGGCGGGAAAAAGAGGCCATGCCAAGCATCGGGGGCTATAGCCAACTGTAAGTTGGATGCAACGGTAAGCATACGTACCTTTAACTCCTTAAAAGTAATCATATGTCCCTTTAACTCCCTTTTAACTCCCCTTTAACTCCCCTTTAACTCCTAAAAGTAATCATACGTCCCTTTAACTCCTCTTTATCTCCCCTATAACTCCCCTTTAACTCCAGAAATATATCGTTCAACCAAATAATAATGTAAAAGATGAGAAACAAAGGATTATTGTTCGTTTTTTCAGGTTTGCTGGCTCTTGCCTCCTGTGGCGATGGTGGTCAGAAGAAAGCCGAAGTGGAAACCCCTCCTGTGGAGGAGGTGAAGCCGGAGGTGCGCGACACCTTCCCTTCAGACAAGTGGATGGAGGAAAACAAGCAGAAGGAGGGTGTTGTGGAGGCCGACGGCATCCAGTACAAGGTGCTCCAGGAAGGCACAGGTGCCAAGCCCAACAGACGCAAGAGGGTGAAAATCAATTTTGAGTTGAAGACCTATGAAGGAAAACTCGTGGAGTCGCACATGGGGAAGGATGTGGTGGATGTGGCTGTCCAAAACCTCATACCGGGCATGCAGAACGCCCTCGTGATGATGCCGGAAGGCTCCACGTGGGAGGTCTATGTGCCGTGGCGCCTCGGTTATGGCGAGGAAGGTGCTAAAAACATCCCGCCTCATTCAGCACTCATTTTCAAGATAAAACTGCTCGAGGTCGCCAAATAGTGCAAAACTCCTATTCTCTTCTATATCCTCCTAAAACTTCCTAGTTCCTCCTGACTTCTGGAAAAATGAAGAGCTGCAAGGACCATCGTCCTTGCAGCTCTTCTTATTAGGTGCCCTTTGCCCCCTCCTGGAAAGGAAGGGCAAGGGGGAATGCATCAATCATTAGCAGCCTGGTTGGTGAGAACCAAAGCAACCAAGGCTGTCACGTCGGTGATGTTCACGTCGTCATCGCCATTCATATTTGCTTCACTGATGAAGAAATTGTCGGTGGCCTTGGTGAGGACGTAGGCAACGGTCAACGCCACGTCGGTGATGTTCACTGAACCGTCATGGTTCACATCGCCGAGGAGCCATCCGCTGCCGATGGTGACAGTGGTATGGGCGGGAGTCGACTCTTGAGTGTCATACACAGCGGTGACACCGACGTTGTGATTTCCGTCGCTGACCTGGTCGGCACCGATGGTGAAGGTGGTCACATCGCCCTCGACGGTACCTACCAACTCTTCATCGAAGTAGATGTTGTAAGCGGTGGGCTTGGAGGCTGCCTTCTCAAAGGTGATGTCGTCGAGGAACAATGCGAAGACATCTGTGGAAGTGTGGCGGATGGCAAAATACTTAGTGCCTTCGGGCAGGTCTGCGGTGAATTCCTCCCATGTTGTGGCGGTAGTGCTGTAGTCTTGCACCAAAACGAAACTTTCTGGATTATTGTCGGTGGTGGAGGCCAGCACCTCGAAGGATTCAGCACCATAGTTGCCTGTCAAAGCACGTGCCTTGAACGAGATGGTTTGGGCGACACCAGGCAGCTCAGGTGAGATGAGCCAGTGGTCGGTTTTAGAAATCTCATCAGGCATGATGCACATCGACATCAAGAACTGTGTGCCGCTGGCGGGCGGGAAGCTTGTTTCAGCGAAACCGGCTTGTACGGGATCGAACACTTGCCATGCACAGGGTGCTGTTTGGTTCTCGTAGGAAACGCTTGAGTTCCAAGTGTAAACACCCATGCCGGTGGAGTCATAAAGCGTCCAGTCACCGAAAGCACCGTTGTGCTCTTCTGCGGTAATGCCGCCAATGCCGAAGGTGGGGAATATGCTTGTATCCTCAAAGTCCTCTGTCACTGTTTGTGTTCCTGCAGAGGGGGCGTCCCAGTTGAGATCTACACCGTTATCTTCATTGACCTCAGCCACCAGGTTTTCAGGAGCGAGCAAATTGGAAACAGTGATTTTGATTTGCGTTTCAGCCTTGTTGTTTTCGGTGTCCGCGTCTGCATTGTAAGTCACTTCTGCCACAATGGGAAGAGTGCTTGCTTCGTCATAGATGGAGGTCTCCAACTCGGCGGTGAATACCTGGGTTGCTGTTGAAGGCAGTTCTTCATCAACAGTTTCGTTCAACAACACCTTGTCACCTGCCTTGATACTAACAGTGTAGGAGGTGGCGTCGTTGTCACCCTTGTTCTCAACTGTGGCGGTGATGGTGGCTGAATTGCCGGCTTTCACGGATGACGGGGCGTTCACGGTGATGGCAAGGTCATCGGCGAACATGTCGTAGATGCGGATGTTGTCGATCATCAGGTAGTCGTTGATGGTGTAGCCTGTGTTGTTATCGTATTCTGTTGGGTTCTGTATTGGGACGTATACGCCAACTTGGGAGAAATGCTCGCCTACAATGCTGGTCAGAGGCACTTTGATGGTGCTGATGTTTTCCTCATCCACAGAGATCGAACCAAGGACTTCCATTTCTCCATTATCTGCAAGACCTATAATATAGAATTGGCCAACATTGCCGGCCACGTCCATAACCAGTGTGGGGGTGGTGGCATCCTTGAGGTTCAGCTTGCCAGAGAGGAAATATGTATATCCTGATTCTTCTGCTGTGAAGATGAGGGCAGTGCCATCATCATCAGTTGAGGCGTTGGATACCAGCAGGTCACCATCGGTGTCCCAGAAATAGTGCAGTGAATTGTCTGCGAAGCCTTCGGTGAACGGGAGGTTGTAGGGGGCGCCAACGAGCAGGCCGTTCATGGTGGCACCTCCCTCATCGGCTGCATTCTCGGCTGCGACAGCCCAATAAGCATACCCTTGGTCGCCTTCCTCTGTGTTGTAGGCAAGGGTGTAGTTGTCTGCATCATGCACCGTGGCAATCTGTTCGTCAAGGTAGTAACCCCAACCCTCATAGTATCCCACGGTATAGATGTTGTAGTCCACGTTGGCGGGATTCACATATCCACCGTTTGCACCTACATCACCCACCTTGTCCCAGGAGAGCAAAACGCTCGTGTATTGGTCTAGTGCAAGGAAATTCGTAGGAGTTGCGGGGATGTCCACACCCACATAGACAGTGGCCGCCTCGCTCTTCTGGCCAGCTCCTTCGGCATTGTAGGCGATGGCATAATAGGAATGGTTGCCATTTGCAAGGTTTTCGTCAACATAGGTGAAGGTGGCGCCAATGGCGACATTGTCCTTCGTGAACACTAATTCGCCGTCGCGATAAAGTTCAACCTTGGTCAGGTCTTCTGTCAGTTTCGATCCATTGATGGCATTCTTCGGAGCTGTCACCTCGACAGTGGCTGTCAACACTCCATTCTCGGCGGCTGTGGCTGTTACCGTCGGAGCGGCGGGGCCGTCGGTGCTGGCACCTATATTCACGGAGAAGGAGTTGAGCCTTATAAAATACTGGTCGGCATCAGAGATGCAGTGGACGGCCACATAGTAGTTGCCGGATGTCGAGGGAACAAAAGAACCTTCAAAGTCTTGGGCGGTTGAACTGCTGACTTCGACAGGTGCGAGAGCGGTGGTGGTGAGAGCAGCTGCTTCAGGAGCCGTGCCTACCACAATCTCAAAACGCTCCACATATGATCCGGTTTGCGCATTGATGGTGATGTTGTAGCTTTTGCCGGCTTCCATCTGAATGGGAGGAGCGACAAGGTAGTCATCGGAGGCCAAGGCGGAATTCCAACGGCATCTGACATAGCTGCTATACCATTCCCATCCCAAACCATCATTATTGTTGTCGATGACCATGAACTCATTGAAGGCTTCTTCGGAGTCTAATGTGATAGAATAGGGGACGCTCTGAACAGTTTCATTATAGCGGAACATTCCAGGCATGTTCCTTTTGCCTGTGTTTTGAATCTTGCCCAGATTCAGGCTGCGGCCTGCGGGTGATGCGATAAATTTGTCGAAAAGACTGTGCATCTTGTTGTAAGGCTTGAGCGTGAAGGCATTCTCAGGGAGTTGTTTTTCGACTTTCGTCTCTTTGGTCTTGAAGGTCCCGGTGACGGCATACTTGCCGGCTTGGGTCTGCGTGATAGTGACGGGAGAACTTTTCTTCGTCGCTTTCTGCATTTGCTTGTCCATCGTCTGTGCATAGCTGATGGATGTCAGCATTAAAGCTGATAAGAAGAATAGAATTCTTTTCATACGCTAAATTTTTTAAGTTGATGAATTATGAATAATTGTTGATTCCTGTCTTGCCAAAGTAAATCCAGCTGGGATTCCCTTATGAGAATAGGGCATGGAAATGGTGTAAACAAAAAATTGCTCAAAATCGCGACAAAATTAATGAAATTAAATGAAAACCACAAAAAAAACTTGAAAAAATGAGAAAAAAGGCAATTATTATGCCAAAATGTTAACATATGGGGTGAAGGATGTCGGAGTTTTTTACATATAATACAAGTGAACATACGTCCCTTTAACTCCTCTTTAACTCCTCTTTAACTCCCTTTTAACTCCTAATAAAACACCCCAGCGAAGTGAACATACGTCCCTTTAACTCCCCTTTAACTCCTCTTTAACTCCCTTTTAACTCCTAATAAAACTCCCCTTTGAGTCTCTATTTCAAGTAGTCAGTCTTATCGGGGCCGAGATAGAATCCTGTCTCAGGAGGTTGGTTGTAGCCCACGTTCTCGGTGGCCACGGAGAGGCGGTAGGGGATGTCGTGCATGAGGCAGTCGATGCGGTAGTTGGTCGGGAAGGTGGTGGTGTAGATTCGCAGTTCCGTGGAGGTGCCGTTGCGTACAACGACTTCTTCCCGCCAGTCTCCGAGGATGTCGGCAGAGAGGCAGGGGTTTGATTTCGTGCCGTTGTTGAACTTTCCCTCGAAGCGTTGCAGGAGGTTGATGTCTTTCGTCTCCCAGTTGTATTTCGTCACCGTCTCGTGGTCGAGCAGTTCACGCAGCAGGTCGCCGTCCCACCATATTCCGAAATTTATTGATACTCTGGCACCTTTCATCTTCATACTGACGTTGTCAGCCTCCGACCATTGTCCGCTCTGCAGCACGTCGCCCTTGATGGTGCGTATGCCGTAGCTGTCGGTGCTCCACATCTCCACGCCGGGGTTGGTGGGGTCGATGTCGGCTGCCATGGCACGTCCCACGTCGATGCTGCTGGGAATCTGGAAGATGACCTTTCCTGTCGCTGCGTCGCGGAAGTCGCTGCCGTCGCGCTTGTTCTCATGGCAGTCCCACACCTGCAGACTGTCGGTGGTGGGGTCGAAGGCGGTGAGGTGTATGGCATCGCCGTGCCCCATGCCGGTGTTGTAGAGTCCCCGCCCGTCATGGTCCACGGCCATCGAACCGTATGTGATTTCGTCGCAACCGTCGCCATCGACGTCTGCCACGCGGAGGTTGTGGTTGCCTTGACCCGCATAGTCTCGCCATTCGGGTTGGTTGGTGTCGAAGGTCCAGTGCTCTTTCAACTGTCGTCCGTCCCAGTCCCATGTGGCGAGCACGCTACGGGTGTAGTATCCCCGGCAGAAGATGGCGGAGGCGTGTTCTCCATCGAGGTAGCCAACGGCGGCGAGGTAGCGGTCGGAGCGGTTGCCGCGGTCGTCGCCCCATCCCATGAGGTCGCCTCGCTCGGGGTTGTAGGGCTTGGTGTCCATGGCCTCGCCGGTGAGACCGTTGAACACGGTGATGTATTCCGCCCCTTCAAGGATGCGTCCTTCGTTGCGAGGGTGTTGTATGAAAGCCGGACGATGCCGCCTGTCGCTAGCCCTGTTGCCGCTAGCCCCTTGTTCCCTGTCGCGCTGCTCCCTGTTGGGTGTGACGGTGTCGACGGGGTGGGCGAGGGCCTCCTTCGCCCCGTGGCGGTAGTCGGCGGTGGAGTCGCCGATGATGTTTCCTTTTCCGTCGATGGTGCCGTCTGAGGTCTTCACCATCAGTTCGGCTTTCCCGTCACCGTCGAGGTCATAGACGATGAAGGGTGTGTAGTGAGCGCCGCTGCGGATGTTGCGCCCCAGGTTGATGCGCCACAACCGCTTGCCGTCGAGGCGGTAGCAGTCGAAGAGGGTGGGTCCGGTGAAGCCGTCATGGGCGTTGTCGTGGGAGTTAGACGGATCCCATTTCAGTATGATTTCGTATTGCCCGTCGCCGTCCACGTCGCCCACGCTGGCATCGTTGGCACTGTAGGTGTAGGAGCGTCCGTCGGGAGTGACACCCCCTTCAGGTCTGTCGAGAGGGATGGTGAGGTGGTTCTTCGGGGCGTCGGCTTTGAGGGTGAACTGTCCGTCTATGCCGCCGCCACGCACCTCGTATACTGCTCCGCTACCCTCGGGCAGGTCGTCCACGTAGCATGTGCCGCCCGTGGTGAGAGGTGAGGCATTGAGTCGCTGTCCGTTGCGGTAGATGTCGAAAGGCTGTCCTGCACGGTCGCTCTTCAGTGTGCGCCAACTGACGAAGACACGCCCGTCGTCCTGACGGACGGCGACGACGCCTCTATCGAGGTGTTCCACCTTCAGGCGTGAAAAGTCATAACGTGGTTGTGCCTGCAAGGTCGTGATTCCCAGCAATATGCCGAGAGCGGCAACGCTCAATCTTCTAAAAGTATCCATAAGTCTCTATAACTCCTCTTAAATTCCTCTTAAATTCCTCTTAAACTCCTTATTTAATACCCGAAAGTGAACATATGTCCCTTTAACTTCTTTTTAACTCCTTTCAAACTCCTGAAAGGAGAACCTATCAACTTTTAATCAAAGACCCCACCCCAGCCCCTCCCCTCGAGGGGAGGGGATATGCGCACCGGCTGTTGGACAAGACCTCTTGGCAAAGAAAGCGAAACATAATCTTTATGAAAAAACAGATTGCAAAAAGGACACCCTACTCCCGAAAGAGAACATATGTCCCTTTAACTCCTCTATAACTCCTTTTTAACTCCCCTTTAACTCCCGAAAAAGACTAATATTTCAGTCTCTTCAATTCCTGTTGTGGTGCGAGGGCGTTGGAGGTTTTTTCAGTCATTGCAGCCACTTTCAGTGTTGCTGTGGCACGGATGTCGGCCACGCTGGCACCCACCTTGAAGGTGTATGTTCCGGCATCGACCACCCACGCACTCTGACTCTCGTCGAAGGAAGCGAGGTCGCGGCGCTGGAGAGTCATCTTGAGCACTTGGCTCTCACCGGGTTGCAACTCACGGGTCTTGCCGAAGGACTTCAACTCCTTCGCGGGTTTTTCCAACTGTCCCTTGGGAGCTGTCACATAGACTTGAGCCACTTCCTTGCCAGCGCGGCTTCCCGTGTTCTTGATGGTCACCGTCACCTCTATCTGTTCGCCTTTCTGACTCACCGTGGCCTTGCTGTATTCGAAGGTGGTGTAGCTCAGTCCATAGCCGAAGGGGAAGGCCACGGGGCGGTTGAAGGTGTCGAAGAAACGGTAGCCCACGTAGATGTCCTCCTCGTGATTGGTGTATTCGTGGCCGGGGACGGGCACCTTGTTCGCCACCATCGTGGTGTAGGTGTACAGGTCGATGTTGCCGGGGAAGTTCTGTGTTGAGGGGTGGTCGGTGGCTGCTATGGGCCATGTCATGGTGAGTTTTCCAGAGGGGTTCACCTTGCCGGTGAGGATGTCGGCCACGGAGTTGCCGCCTTCTTCGCCGGGCTGCCATGCGCAGAGGATGGCGTCGGGGTATTGGCTCCAGGAGGCTGTCTCGATGACCGACCCGGAGTTGATGATGACGATGACGGGTTTGCCGGCGGCGTGGAAGGCCTGGCAGATGTCGAAGATGAGTTGGCGCTCCTCGCCCGTGAGGTTGAATTCGCCCTCGATGTCGCGGTCCACGCCCTCGCCGGCTTGGCGGCCGATGGTGACGATGGCGGCGTCGGCATCTTTCACCTCGTTGTTCACGGCGATGAGATTGAGGTTGACCTCAGGATATTTCTGCTGCCCGAACTCTTCTCTTTGGTACCATCTTGCCGGATGTCGCTCGGCTTGGAACTTTTCTCGTGCGAAGTCGATGTATTTGCGGTAGAGGCTTGTGAGGCGCTCCGAGCATTTGATGCCCACGTTGTCGAGGCCTTGTGCCATGTCTACCACGTAGGGTGGGTGGACGCATCCCGACCCCGTGCCGCCGGAGAGGAAGTCGTAGGAGTTCTCGCCGAAGAGTGCGACGGTCTTGATGGTGTTACCCTCTGTGTTCCAAGGCAGTGTGCCGTTGTTCTTCAGCAGCACGATGCCCTCTGTGGCACTCTGTCGTGTCACCTCTGCGTGCTTCTTCAGGTCGGGCTTGTTGGTGTAGGGGTATTGGTGGAAACTGGGGGTCTTCACAATGTATTCGAGCATCCGTCTCACGTTGCGGTCCACGTCGGCGATGCTGAGGGTGCCGTTCTTCACCCCTTCGATGATTTCCTCCGACTGCTTGGCCTGGCCGGGTTCCATGAGGTCGTTGCCGGCCATCACCTCGGTGATGGTGGGCAGGCCATCGCGGATGCCTATCCAGTCGGTCATCACCATGCCTTTGTATCCCCAGTCGTCGCGCAGGATTTTGGTGAGCAGGTCGTGGTTGCCCATGGAGAATTGCCCGTTGACCTTGTTGTAGGAGGCCATGACGGTCCAGGGTGAACTTTCCCGTACGGCGATTTCGAAGCCTCGGAGGTAGAGTTCGCGGGCGGCACGTTGCGACACGCGCTCGTCCACGCTGGTGCGGTCGGTCTCCTGGGAGTTGACGGCGAAATGCTTGACGCTGGTGCCGGCGCCCTCGCTCTGCACGCCGTTGATGTAGGCGGCGGCAATCTTGCCGGTGACCAGCGGGTCTTCGCTGTAGTATTCGAAGTTGCGGCCGCACAACGGGTTGCGGTGAAGGTTCATGCCGGGACCGAGAATGACGTCGCAGCGGTATTCCTTCGTCTCGTTGCCGATGCAGGCACCCACTTGTCTCACCAGGTCGGTGTTCCACGTGGAGGCCAGACAGGTGCCGATGGGGAAGCTGGTGGCATGGAAGGTCTGTGTCGTCCCTTTGCGGGTGGGGTTGATGCGCACGCCGGCGGGGCCGTCGGTGAGCACCGTGGCGGGGATGCCGAGGCGTGGGATGGCTGCCGTCGTGCCGGCGGCTCCGTCCACGAGGTCGGCCTCGCTGCCTACGGCGGCATTGGGGCCGAAAAAGTTGTTGGCACCGCCAACGAGGAGTTTGGCTTTCTCTTCAAGGGTCATGGCGGCCAACACCTCGTCGATGTTGTCGGCTCGCAGTTGGGGGGTGTTTTGTGCTTGCATGCTGGTTGTCATTAGGATGGCCGTCAGGCCGATGAGCATTTTCTTCATATGCTGGCTGTCTTTTTGATGAGGGTTTTTAGGGTTTTTAGGGTCTTTAGGGTCTTTAGGGTCTTTAGAGTCTTTAGGGTCTTTAGGGTCTTTAGAGTCTCTAGGGTCTATTCCTCCATCAGCTTGCGGTATCGGATGCGTTTGGGCTCTTCCAGCCCGAGGCGCTTGGCCTTGTTGGCCTCGTACTCGGTGTAGCTGCCTTCGAAATAGAAGACGTTGCCCTCGCCCTCGAATGCGAGGATGTGTGTGCAGATGCGGTCGAGGAACCATCTGTCGTGGCTGATGACGACAGCGCAGCCGGCGAAGGCTTCGAGACCTTCTTCGAGGGCTCGGAGTGTGTTCACGTCGATGTCGTTGGTGGGCTCGTCGAGGAGCAGCACGTTGCCTTCTTGCTTCAGGGCGATGGCGAGGTGCAGGCGGTTGCGCTCGCCACCCGAGAGTACGGCGCATTTCTTCTCCTGGTCGGCGCCGCTGAAGTTGAACCTCGACAGGTAGGCCCTCACATGGATGTCGCGTCCTCCCATGCGGATGGTTTCGTTGCCGCCGCTCACCACTTGATAGACGGTCTTGTCGGGTGAGATGTCCTTGTGCTGCTGGTCCACGTAACTGAGTTTCACGGTCTCGCCCACATCGAAGGTCCCGCTGTCGGCTTGCTCCAGACCCATGATGAGACGGAAGAGGGTGGTCTTCCCTGCGCCGTTGGGCCCGATGACGCCAACGATGCCGTTGGGGGGCAGCATGAAGTTGAGGTCGTGGAAGAGCACTTTCTCGCCGTATGCCTTCGCCACGTGTTCGGCCTCGATGACCTTGTTGCCCAGACGCGGACCGTTGGGGATGAAGATTTCCAACTTCTCCTCTTTCTGCTTTTGTTCCTCGTTGAGCATCTTGTCGTAGGAGTTGAGGCGGGCCTTGCCCTTGGCGTGGCGGGCCTTCGGGGCCATGCGCACCCATTCCAACTCTCTCTCCAGGGTCTTGCGGCGCTTCGAGGCGGTCTTCTCTTCCAACGCCATGCGCTGGCTCTTCTGCTCCAGCCACGACGAGTAGTTGCCTTTCCATGGGATGCCCTCGCCGCGGTCGAGTTCGAGAATCCATTCCGCCACGTCGTCGAGGAAGTAGCGGTCGTGGGTGACGGCAATCACCGTACCCTCGTATTGCTGCAGGTGCTGCTCCAACCAGTCGATGGACTCTGCGTCGAGGTGGTTGGTGGGCTCGTCGAGCAACAGCACGTCGGGCTTCTGGAGCAGGAGGCGGCAGAGGGCCACGCGGCGGCGCTCGCCACCGGAGAGGGTGGCTACTCCGCTGTCGCCGGGAGGGCAGCAGAGGGCGGACATCGCACGGTCGAGTTTCGAGTCCATGTTCCACGCGTCGGTGGCGTCGATGATGTCCTGCAACTCGGCCTGGCGGTTCATCAGGCGGTCCATCTTGTCGGGGTCTTCGTAATACTCGGGGAGACCGAACTTCACGTTGATTTCGTCGTATTCGGCAAGGGCGTCATACACGTGCTGCACGCCTTCCATCACGTTCTCCTTCACCGTCTTCGTCTCGTCAAGGGGTGGGTCCTGAGGCAGGTAGCCTACCGTGTATCCGGGGCTCCACACCACGTTCCCTTGGTATTGCTGGTCTAAGCCGGCGATGATTTTCATCAGCGTCGACTTGCCGGCACCGTTGAGGCCGATGATGCCGATTTTCGCACCGTAGAAAAAACTGAGATAGATGTTCTTGAGCACCTGCTTTTGTGTCTGTTGGATGGTCTTGCTCACACCGACCATCGAGAAAATCACTTTCTTGTCGTCTACTGTTGCCATATGGTGTATTGATTGAGACTGGTGGGTTTGGAATGTTTTTATTTTAGGTGAATAATGGGTTCGCCGAAAGTGCTTTTGCTCGCAGAATCGCACTTTTGAGGATGATTTTGCAAATTTAGCGATTTTTTTTGAAATAATCGCCATGAGGAAAAAATATTTTACGCTTGAATGGAAAGCAACTGGGAATGTCTCCGTGGTTGTCATGGAAATCATGGTTGCCATTGGTTGTCATTGTTCCTATGAAAAGTGAAAAACCCTCAAAATGCAAAATATGTCGGGAAAATTCCACGAAAAAATTTTGGGATTTATCGGAATTGTCGTAACTTTGCAGCCGCTTAATAGAAAACAGTTGAATGAAGAACGACAAAAAGACGAATCAATACCGTGTTAATGAACAAATTCGGGTAAGAGAGGTGCGTGTCGTCGGCGACGGCGGCTCCACTGTGATGCCAACACGCCAGGCCTTGGAAATGGCTAGGCAACAAGGGGTGGACCTCGTGGAGATTTCACCCAATGCGCAACCGCCTGTCTGTCGCTTCATCGACTATTCCAAATTCCTCTACCAACAGAAAAAACGTGCCAAGGAAATGAAAGCCAGGCAAGTGAAGGTGGAGGTGAAGGAAATCAGGTTCGGACCCCAGACGGGTGACAACGACTATGCTTTCAAACTCAAGCACGCCAAGGAGTTCCTCCTCGATGGCAACAAGGTGAGGGCATACGTGTTCTTCCGTGGGCGCTCCATCCTCTTCAAGGAGCAGGGCGAGGTGCTCTTGCTGCGTTTCGCCAACGACCTGGAGGAGTATGGCAAGGTGGAGCAACTGCCGCAACTTGAAGGAAAGAAGATGGCCATCTTCATCGCTCCCAAGAAAGCCGGCGTGGCTAAGAAGAGCCAGCAGAAGATGGACCGTGAGCGCCGTGAGGCGGAGGCCAAGGAGGCTGCGAAGCAAGCCAAGGCCAGTGAGGAGGCCGAGACTCCTGCCAATGGCGGGTTGCTGGCCAATGCCAAGATTAGCGAAGAGGCATTGAAGAAACTCACGGAGAAGAAAGATGAACAAGGTGCGTAACGCCCGGTATATGCGTTGCCACCATATAATAAATAACTAAATCATAAAAAAATGCCAAAAGTAAAGACTAATTCCGGTGCGAAGAAGAGATTCCGCTTCACCGGTACTGGTAAGATCAAGAGACATCATGCTTACCACAGCCACATTCTGACAAAGAAGACAAAGAAACAAAAACGTAATCTGGTTCATCAGGCAATCGTCGACCGCTCCAACCTGAAGCAGGTGCGTGATTTGCTCTGTCTGCGTTAACATTGAAGTCAAACATTTTAAAGGAAGAAAATTATGCCAAGATCAGTCAATCATGTTGCTTCAAAAGCAAGAAGAACCAGAATCCTGAAGAAGACTAAGGGTTATTTTGGTGCCCGTAAAAATGTTTGGACCGTTGCCAAGAACACTTGGGAGAAAGGTCTCACCTACGCCTATCGCGACCGCCGCAACAAGAAGCGCACCTTCCGCGCATTGTGGATCCAGCGTATCAATGCTGCCGCTCGCATCAATGGCATGAGCTACTCACAGCTGATGGGCGCACTCACAAAGGCTGGCGTCGAGATCAACCGCAAGGTGCTCGCCGACCTCGCCATCAACAACCCCGAGGCTTTCAAGGCCATCGTTGACAAGGTGAAGTAAACACTGCTGCAACCCTATGATAAAGCCGCAAGTCGTCACGTCGATGACTTGCGGCTTTTTCTTGTCTTTTGCAGTGAATCAGGGGGAGAATCAAGGGGACAGGTTTTTGATTCTCCCCTTGATTCTCCAATCGGTGCGCATATCCCCTCCCCTCGAGGGGAGGGGCTGGGGTGGGGTCTTTGATTAAAAGTCGATACAACAAATTGGCCCCCCGGAATTTCAAGAAATTATAAATTATAAATTATTAATTATTAATTATTAATTATCAAAAACTCCTCTCATCGTGAGCGAGATGCGGTTGCGGCGATAGTCTATTTCCTTGACCTTCACGCGGACGTGTTGGTGGAGGTGCACCACGTCGTTGGGGTCTTTCACGTAGTGGTCGGCCAGTTGTGAGATGTGTACCAAACCGTCTTGATGGACGCCGATGTCGACGAAGGCGCCGAAGTTGGTGATGTTGGTCACGATGCCGGGTAGCACCATGCCCTCGGCGAGGTCGTCGATGGAGGTGACATTGGGGTCGAACTCGAATTCCTCTATTTGCTCACGTGGGTCGCGGCCGGGCTTCTCCAGTTCGCCCATGATGTCGGTGAGGGTGGGTATGCCCACGGTGTCGGTGACATAGCGGCGGATGTCGATGCTGCTGCGTTTCTCGCGGTTGCTGATGAGTTCATCCACCGTGCAGCCGCAGTCCTTTGCCATTTGTGCCACGATGGGATAGCTCTCGGGGTGTACGGCGCTGTTGTCGAGCGGGTTCTTGGCTCCAGGTATGCGTAGGAAGCCTGCGCACTGCTCATATGCCGCTGGTCCGAGGCGTGGCACCTTCTTCAGTTGGGCTCGGCTGGTGAACGCACCGTGTTCGCGGCGGTATTCCACGATGTTTTTTGCCAGGGTGGGTCCCAGGCCGCTGACATAGGTGAGCAGGTGCTGGCTGGCGGTGTTCAGGTTGACGCCGACGGAGTTGACGCAACTCTCCACCGTCTGGTCGAGGCTCTTCTTCAGTTTGCCTTGGTCCACGTCGTGCTGGTATTGTCCCACGCCGATGCTCTTGGGGTCGATTTTCACCAGTTCGGCCAACGGGTCCATCAGTCGGCGGCCGATGCTCACGGCTCCACGCACGGTGACATCCTCGTCGGGGAACTCCTCGCGGGCGGTTTTCGAGGCGGAATACACCGATGCGCCATCCTCGCTCACCACGAAGGTCTGCACCTTGTGCTTGAAGTCGAGGCCTTTCACGAAGTCGCTGGTCTCGCGGCTGGCGGTGCCGTTGCCGATGGCGATGGCCTCGATGGCGTATTTCTCCACGAGTTGTTCCACGTGGGCTGTGGCTTGCATGCGGTGGTTGATGGGCGGATGTGGGAAGATGGCCTCGTGGTGGAGCAGGTTGCCTTGTGCGTCGAGGCACACCACCTTGCAGCCGGTGCGGAATCCGGGGTCGATGCCCATCACGCGCTTCTGCCCCAGGGGTGCTGCGAGTAGCAGTTGGCGCAGGTTCTCTGCGAAGACGACGATGGCCTCCTCGTCAGCCTTCTCCTTGCTGAGGGCGGCGAACTCCGTCTCAATGGATGGTCGGAGCAGACGTTTGTAGGAGTCTTCCACCGCCTCTTCCACGATGTCGCAGCATGGCCCGCGGCCGTGCACGTGTTGGCGGATGAGGCGTTCCACGCACTCCTCGTCGTTGGCGGTGATGCTCACGCGTAGGATGCCTTCGCTCTCGCCGCGGCGCATGGCCAGCAGGCGGTGTGAGGAGCAGCGGCGCAAGGGTTCGGAGAAGTCGAAATAGTCGGAGAATTTCGCCGCCTCGTCGCTGTCGGCCTTCGCCTTCACCACTTTCGAGGTGATGACGGCCTCGCGGCGGTAGGCGTAGCGCACCTGGTTGCGTGACCGTTCGTCCTCGCTCACCATCTCGGCGATGATGTCTTGTGCGCCCTTGATGGCAGCCGCGGCATCTTTCACCTCGCCTTTGACGAAACGGGCGGCCGCCTGGTAGGGGTCTCGCTCGCGTTGGAGCAGCAGCAGTGTGGCGAGGGGCTCCAGGCCTTGCTCGCGGGCAGTCTGTGCCCTTGTGCGCCGCTTGGGTTTGAAGGGCAGGTAAAGGTCCTCCAGCGTGGCGGAGTCCCACGTCTCTTCGATGCGCTTGCGCAACTCGTCGGTGAGTTTCCCTTGTTCCTCGATGGTCTTGAGGATGGTTTCCTTGCGCTTGGCTATCTCTTGCAACTTCTCGTAGATGTTGTTGATTTGTGAGATTTGCACTTCGTCGAGGTTGCCGGTGCGCTCCTTGCGGTATCGTGCGATGAAGGGGATGGTGCAGCCGAGGTCGAGCAGGGCGATGGTGTTCTCCACTCCTGTCTCCGGCAGGCGGAGTTGCTCGGATATGAGTTTTGCGTAGATGTTCATGTTATGCTTCTATTGATGTGTCTTTTGTTGATATGTCTTTGCTGATGTGACATTTATTGATGTGACATTTGTTTTCTTATGCAAAAATACGCATTTTGCTCAAAACTCGCAAATGTTTTTCCGATTGTTCTCCCTGATTTCATTCAAAACAACGACGAGCACCATCCCCCTTGTTCTTCCATTTTCTCCTATCATCTCCTATCACTTCCCATCCCCTCCTATCTTGAGGATGCCTCCCTTGATGATGTCCTGGTGTGAGAGGGTGCATGCGTCGTAAGTCTTCCCGTTGAGGGTGGCGCCGAGGATATGCGGGTGCTTGTCGTCCGTCCCTGTTGCCTCGATGGTGAAGGTGGCGCCGTTGGCCTGATTGATGGTCACGCGTTTGAAGAGTGGCGAGCCCAGCACATATTCGGTGGTCGCCGGGCAGACGGGGTAGAACCCCATGGCGGAGAAGACATACCAAGCCGACATCTGCCCCGCATCGTCGTTCCCGGAGAGTCCTCCGGCGGTGTCGTTGTATTCGGTGCGCAGGATGTGGCGCACCCATTTCCGGGTGAGGTCGGGTCGCCCGGCATAGGCGAACATGTAAGGCACCTGGTGACATGGTTCGTTGCCATGCCAGTAACGGCCCTCGGTGAACATCGAGTCGAGCTTTGCCACGAAGGCCGCCTCGCCGCCCATCACGTCAATCAGTCCTTTCGGGTCGTGAGGGACATACCAGGTGTAGTGGCAGGTCGCCCCCTCGGTGATGTAACTCTTGCGATGTATATGGTCGGTGTTCCCTTCGTAGCGGCCGTCGGCGTGACGGCCGTCGGCGTAGCCGGTGCGGGGGTTGATGACATTCCGCCAGTTGCCGGCCCTGCGCATGAGGACTTGGTAGTCGGACGTCTCTCCCAGCGCGCGTGCCATCTGTGCCACGGCGAAGTCGTCGTAGGCGTATTCCAACGTGCGCGAGGTCTGTTCGTTGGTGTGGAAGGCTTCCGCCACGGAGTCCTCCATAGGTATGTAGCCATATTTGATGTAGGAGTCCAGGGCGCGGCGGCCTTTGCCGTTGACGTAGTCGTCGCGTGACGATGGTGTCTCAAACGCATTCTTCCGCATGTATCTGTATGCCTTGGCGGCATCGAAGTCGCGGATGCCTTTGATGTAGGCGTCGGCGAGAGTGGCGGCGCAGTGGTCGCCGATCATCGCCGCCGTGTAGGAGTTCCAGCAGGGGAAGATGGGCAGCCATCCCCCTTCTTCCGACATGTTCACCAACGACTGCATCATGTCGGCCGACTCCTTGGGGGCGATGATGTGGTAGAGGGGATGGAGGGCGCGGTAGGTGTCCCACATCGAGAAGTCGGTGTAGGCGGGGCGTGTGCCGCGCATCTGACTGCCGTCGGCGAAGCGGGGACGCGTGCCGTCGGCGTCGCTCAGCAGGCGGGGGAGGAAGGATGCACGGTACAGGGCGCCATAGAACTGGCCGACGAGGGCTTTGTCGTCGCTTTCCACGTCGATGGTGTGCAGGCGGGTGGTCCACGCATCGGCTGCCTCGGCCATCATCGTCTTGAAATCCTTGCCTTCCACCTCGGCGGCCATGTTGTGCTCGCAGCCCTCACGGCCGGTGAACGACGTGGCCATCCTCAAGATGATGGGCTGGTGGGCTTTCCCGTTGAAGGTCAGCCAGATGCCCGATTGCTGCTTGTCGCTGATGGCACGCTCTCCTGCATGCGTTTCGTCGCCTGAAAAGGTGCCTGAGGCCACAACTTCGCCGGTGTATTCCATCAACAGGTGTCCGCTGAAGCCGGCGCGTTCTCCCCACCCTTGATAGATGCGGTGCACGGGGTTGTGGCCATGGACGCGGTGGCTGGCGGGGTCGATTTCCGCCCCTCCCTCTCCCTCGTCGCTGTTGGGTTGGAGGATGAGGTGCACCGGTCCGTCCTCCTCGGGCGTGACGTGCATGATGGCGCCGTGGGCTGACGCCGTCACCTCCATGCGCAGGTGCTCGTCGGGCAGGTTGGCGGCGAAGTAATGGGGGTGAGACACCACGTCGGAGGGGCTGAACCGCGTGGCGCGCTTTTCGGGCGACGTGCGGAGCTGTCCGCTGACGGCGGCGATGGTGAAGGAGCCGTAGTCCTGCGTGCAGCCACCCACCAGCCAGTGGGAGGCGCGGATGCCTTGCATCAGCGTGTCGGCATGGTAGAAGGGGGCGATGCACTTCTGCTCGGTGTCGCGCGTCTGCGGGGTCCAGAAATTCTGACCGTTGGGGGTGAGCACGGCGGGCAGGGTCTGTCCGTGCTCCTCGCTGCCCTTGCCGAAGAGGCCTGCGGTCTGTGTGTTGGCTTGTGCCGTTCCTACCATGGTGTTGAGGGTGACGAGGTGATGCTCGTGTTCCAGTTGGTGGATGCGCTCTGCCATGTATGCCTTGACATCGGTCCAGCGGTAGTAGTGCTCCATCACCGGTGCGACGGGGATGGTGAAGTCGCGCTCGTTGTGCAGCAGTCGCACGATGATGTCGCCTTGTGCATTGCGGAAGAACACCATCTGCAGGTTGGCGGCCATGGGGATGATGTCGTCCATCTGGCCGCTTTGTGCCGAGGAGGCTTGCAGCAGCGTCAGCAGGCGGTAGAGGTTGGTGTCGTGCCCGAAGCGGAGGTCGGCAGAGGGGTGGGGGAGGGAGAGTGCCGCGTCGGCTTTCGTCTCGATGTCGTGCCACAGCGAGAGGGCCGAACGGGCGGGTTCGCCTCCCGTGCGGGGGTCGCTGCCGTTGCAGTAGGCCATCCGCTCGTTGTTGCGCTCGTAGATGTCGCGCATCTCCTCGTTGGTGAAGAGCCAGTAGAGGTCGGCGTGTAACGTGGGGTCGCCGATGTCTTGGAGGTCGGAGGCGATGGTGTGCAACTCACTCATGAGCGTGACGGCGCCGACCACCTTCGAGGGGTCTTTGAAGAGTTGGCGCATCAACCTTTCCGGTGTGCCGTGCATCTTGGGGAAGGGACCTTTCTCCATCTGTTTCAGGGCTGGCGTGGTGTAGGCGATGTAGGCCATGTCGGCGGAGTCGGTGACACTCTCCACGTGGAGCAGGGGATGGTGGGCATGGATGCCATCGATGAAATGGGCCATGCTGGCGGCGCAGCGGTTCACCACGCTGGAACGGGCGCGGATGACGGCGTCGTCGGAGAACACCTGGGGGAAATTCCTCACCATTCGTTCGGCGATGCCACGGTGCTGCCGTCCGCCGAGGGGGGTGAGTTGGCCGCCGTTGCCACGGGCGTTCTTCCATACCCGTTGCAGTTGCTTGCGGCAACGTTTCCCGTCGCGGGTCAGGTTGCGCTTGTCGGAAAATCGCGCCAACACCTCTTCGTATCGGCTGTCGTTGGGAAGCCATCTCGACCCGTGCCTGCCATAGTGGGAGATGTAGAAGGGGGTGTAGCCCTCGGGGGCGGCGGGGTCGATGAGGACGCTGCCTACGGGGTAGGCATGATAGACGCCGCCCATTTGCTCCAGCGTCTTTTCCTGGGCTGTGGCGGTCAGCAAGAGGAGCAGGAGCAAGAGCGTGCTGAGTGTCTTTTTCATAAAGGCGGTCGGTCTTTCGGTCATGGAGGGGCGTTTGGGGTTGGTTTCGTCTTTGATGTCTAATTCTTCGCAAATATACGTCTTTTTTTCGGCAAATACAAAAAAATACATCGCTTAACTTATTTTAATACTTCGAGACATTATACTATGGTGGGAAAAACATATATTTGCAGCAATTCACCTTGAAATGGAAAACAATGAAGGAAATATGAAATTACTGACCATGAAACCAAAATTGCTCATTCTCTGGCTTGTGCTCCTGGCAGGAGTGTCGAGCCTCCGTGCGGCAGAGGCATACACTTACTTGGATACCACTGATAACTGTCTCTATTTCTGCTACGACGACCTCAAGTCGTCAAGGAATTTCACAACCTACGAGATAAACCCCGCCATTTACGAACCTGGGTGGCATGTAGTTGCAGGCCAGGTGAAGACCGTTTATTTCACCATAGGATTCGCCAGTTATAGGCCTACCTCGTGTTTCGCGTGGTTCTCCGATATGAGGAACCTCACCAATGTGATGTATATCAATAGACTCAACACGGTCAATGTCACCGACATGGGTTGGATGTTCCTTAACTGCAAAAGTCTCACCCGCCTCGATGTGAGCAATTTCAACACTGCCAAGGTGACAAGTATGGGTGGCATGTTCCAAAACTGCTCCAACCTCACCAGCCTCGATGTGAGTCATTTCAACACGGCCAATGTGACATGCATGACATCCATGTTCCACAACTGCTCCAAACTCACAAAACTCGATGTGAGTCATTTCAACACGGACAAATGCACCGTTCTGGATTTTATGTTTGATAATTGCTCCTCGTTGACCTCCCTGAACGTGAGCAACTTCAACACTGCGAATGTGAAGTTGATGAACAACATGTTTCAAGGATGCTCCAACCTAACCACTCTGGATGTGAGCAATTTCACCACGTCAAGCAACCTTATAGCTGTGGATTATATGTTTGCAGGGTGCTCGAAGTTGACAAGCCTGACCCTTAATTTTACGAAGTATGGTAATAGTAATGCGTTGCTCAGGGGATGTTATTCACTGAAGTCGCTGACCTTGAAAGTAACAGATAATATTGCTGACAATGCTTTTGAAGGCGTGGGAACATCGTATTCGCCCTGCAAGTTGAGTTACAGCAAAACTTCCCATCCCACTTTCACCATGGTCACCCCGACATACGTGGTGTGGCAGAAAGGCTATTTCGAAAACCAGAACATGCGTGCCTTCGCAACACTCAACTCCTCTGGTGAATTGCGGTTCCAGTATTCCGACATGTTTTGGGAGTATCAAAACAACCCCGCCTACACCACCTATGAAATGAACACTGGAACCAATCTGCCGGGATGGTATGCCAAACGCAACAATGTGAAGAGTGCCGTGTTTGAGGAGTCCTTTACCAATGCCCGACCCACCAGCTGCTATTCTTGGTTCTACTACATGGAGCACCTTCAAAGCATCACCGACCTCAGATATCTACAGACGGAGAATGTGACCAACATGAGCCGTATGTTCTCTCATTGCAACGCATTGAAGAGTATCGACGTGAGCTCGTTCAGAACCGGGCTCGTGACCGACATGCATGGGATGTTCGAATCCAACCCCAACTTGGAGAGTCTGGGTGAAACCATTTTCTACACTTATGATGTGACCGACATGGGAGCCATGTTCGCCAACTGCCCGAAATTGGAGAGCCTCGGCGTTAAATTGGTCGGTACCACCAATGTGACCGACATGAGCGGCATGTTCAGCGGCTGCACCAATCTGAAGAGTTTGGAATTGTACAGGCTCAACACGGCTAACGTGACCAACATGTCGTCCATGTTCTCCAATTGCCAAAGTCTGACGAGCCTCGACGTGAGCAATTTCAACACCACGAACGTGACCAACATGTCGTCCATGTTCTCCAATTGCAAAAGTCTGACGAGCCTCAACGTGAGCAATTTCAACACTACGAATGTGACCAACATGTCGTCCATATTCTCCAATTGCCAAAGTCTGACGAGCCTC
>Ga0310694_10000735_pt1 | contig 41162 bp, 23 predicted proteins | sample 174DNAGHGhighgp2_FD_203884 | JGI IMG/M metagenome (GOLD analysis project Ga0310694, IMG submission 203884) | Sheep rumen microbial communities from Palmerston North, Manawatu-Wanganui, New Zealand - 1742 DNA GHGhigh gp2 (v2) (version 2) | ecosystem: Host-associated > Mammals > Digestive system... | reverse complement strand
GCTTCCAGCTGTTGCCGGTCTTGAGGGCCACGGTGTCGCCGAAGAGGGTGCCGTTGGCGGTCAGGAACACTTTGACGGAATCGGGACGCTTGCCGTCCTGGTCGTTGTTGTCAACCCAGACCTTGGAAACACGGACGTACATGGAGTCGGGGGTATGCGTGTTGGTGACGGTGAAGGAGTCCACGCCGTTCTTCAGGCCGGTGCTGACGATGCCGGTGGTGTATTCGTCAACCGCCTTTTCAGCCACCATGTATTTGACAGAGTCGCCGCTCTGGAAGACGGGGAGCTTGCCCCACTGGTGCTTCCAGCTGTTGCCGGTCTTGAGGGCCACGGTGTCGCCGACGAGGGTGCCGTTGGCGGTCAGGAACACTTTGACGGAGTCGGGACGCTTGCCGTCCTGGTCGTTGTTGTCAACCCAGACTTTGGAGACATGGACGTACATGGAGTCGGGAATATGGGTGTTTTTGATTTCAAATTTGCGCAACAACGGGTTGCTTGAAGACTTATCCGTAATGAGTGTCGTATATTTATCACCAAGACTGTTTTCGCTGATGCTGTAAGCAATGGGATTGCCAGTGTTGTCGTAATAGGACAGATCTTTGAATGCGGAATCCCAACCGGTGGTTTTTTTCAGCACGATGGATTGTCCGGTCGCAATGAATTTATCAGTCGCTGTGTCCCATTTTAACAGATTGACGGTGATGGATTCCGGACGAAAACCATCGACGTTGTCCGCATCGTCCCAAATCTTGGTGAACTCCACGCGCACTTTGGGCTTATAAGTGTTTTTGATTTGCCAAATAATGGTGTCTTTAGTGGCATTTGTGTCAACAGGATAATAGTATGGAGTTTCGTAGGAATAATAGGGATCCGTGTTGGTGGCGGTGGTTATGGGTGTTGTCTCCACGACAGAATAAGTGATAATACCGCTCTCGTCGGAATTCGGGAGCCCCTTCCAAGTATATTTCCAGTGGTTAGCGTCACCAAATTGGTCAGCTGAAGACAAACTGACAGGGTTTGTGATGCCTGTTGCGGTATAAGTCTCTCCGTTCTTTTTCAAGGTGAATTCCACAGAGGCCGGTCTGTTGCCTGAGATATTATTCTCGTCGTCCCATTCTTTGATGGCCGTGATAGCGATGCTTTTTGTGTTTCTGATGGTTGCCAGATTCACGGTTTTATCAACTCTTGACCAAACCGTGTCGATAATATCACCATCTACAGAGAATTCGGCAAAGATACCTTTTTCTAATTCCGGATCACTTCCAGGCGGACGAATTTTAATGCTTACAGTGTGCGTTGTTGTGTCATAAATAATGTTCGGGTCTGAACCGGGATTTTCTTTTATTTTAAATTTGTATGTGAATTCGTTGTGTTCACCCTTACCTTGTGTGTTTTCCGGGCCATCAGGTTTTGTGCCGGGGTAATAGTATTCGGGTTTGTCGATTATGCCGTCGTTTTCACTGCTTGCTTTAAGGACGATAGGATCGAAAAGAACCGATCCGGCAGCATTGTTGGTTTTAAGTTGATCGTCACCGCTGTCGATGTCTGTAGGTTGCTCCCCATCAGCCTGCAGCTTAAATTCGAATTGGCCGGCTGCGAGCTCGCCGTCGAAAATTTTCGAGGCGGTGGTTTTAATAGAGATTTGGTCGATGAAGGTGGCCTTTGTGTCGCGAAGGGCGTACGTGGTACAGCCGATGCCGCTCGACCAGGTGTATTTGGAACCTTTAGCATTCGCTTTAACTGCAAATTCCGACCATGAGGTTGCGGGGTCGCTGCCGGTCGTGATAACCGTATTCCCGTCATCTGCCAACATTAATCCGGTGCCGGCACTTGCGAAAGTGAGGGTTGAGAGATCATTGCCCTCCCCAAGTTTGAAGCTTTCGCCGCCAAGTCCGTATGTTACACGACCAATTGGCAAACTGTCGTAACAGGCATCAGCAGGTATAGGATAGAGCCAATCTTGGGAATAGGGGACATCGAGATCGTTACTGCTAAAAACGAACGAGGTGTTGTCGTTTGCTTTTAGAATTTCAATTTTAAATTCAATATCCGTTCCTGAACCACCCGTCAAGATGCGCGGCCTTAGACTCTCATCCAAACTGCCTGACGTGGGGTCGCCTTTATATGCGTAGTTGAATAATGTGATACCTTCGCCCTGAGTGGCACGCAAAACTGGACGGAAAAACGTTTCATCATCAGTAATCCAGATGTCATCGTTACGATATCTATTGTAATAATTGTTACCGTCGTGTACACGTGTGGGATCATACGCGGGTATTTTGTTAAGTTCCTTGAAAACGACCTTGTTTATCGTAACGGCGACATCGTGGAGTTTACCGTTTACATCGATGGCTGCGTTTTCGTAGGTGAACACTAAAGGGTCGTCTGACAAATCTATAGTGTCGTTGCCTTCATGCGCCCATTCCTTACTTAGAGTATTAAGTTGATAATTTTGATTCCCCGAACCGTAGCTTGCATATTCTATCAAATAAAGTTGTGGATTGGTAGGGTCTGTGTAACCAGTCGGTTTATCGCCATCGTCAATTAAATATTTCACTATCCCTTCACCACCTGTTACAGTGTAAGGGCGTTCGCTCAAGTAGGAAATCCGGTAGAACGTTTCAATCACCTCGCCAGTACCGTTCTTTCTGGGCATAACTTGTTCGTCTGCTTCCCAACTGTCAGGTAATATGGAGTAAACACCGGCAGGAAGACGACCTTGACCATTCAAGTTCAGGTCACCGTTCTTCATATTAATATTTGTACTTCTGTCGGGGAGAATGTAAAGGTCAAGATCCGTCCCAACTACTGGAGGATTTCCGGGATTATGATAAACCAGAGGTGTGTTTTCGAGGGTGTTGTCTCTGTCAGTGATAAGGTCAACATAATCGCGTTTGTTTTTAATGCGAACGGTGAGTTCCTCGTTGGCGTCCGGTCCGAAATTCATCTGTTTCCCGGTGAAATAGTAGATGTTTCCTTCCGAAGATGCATCAAAATATTCGGCGCCTGGCGTGCCACGGTTGTTCTTGCACATCCACACGTTGGAGTTCACGGCCGACAAAGTGTCCAGGCTGATGCAGGACTTGAGCCCAAGCTCACGACCCCAGATAACATTAAGTGTTGCGGCACCTGTATCATACATTGCAGGTGAGTGATTATTTCTTATCGGTTGGATGCGGGAGTTGTCGAGATTGTTGATGTTCAGGTACCTCAACCCTGTGCAGCCCTCCACAAAGCCGTCCATTTTGACAATTCTGTTCAGTTTTCCTAAGCCTGACACGTCAAGGCTGTCTAAGCTGGAGCAGTTATAGAACATGTTATACATGGAGACAGCGTCAGCGGCCATGTTGTCGCCGGTCATCTTCACCTTCCTCAAGTTGGAACATCCCGAAAACATCTCGGTGAAGTCTATGACATTGGGGAACTTGGTCTTGTTGAAATAGACCTCTTCAAGTGAAGATAGACCTTTGAACAGACCTTTCACCTGCACCCAGTCGTTACTGGATGAACCCTCACTTTGGAAAACGCGTCCGTAGATGGTGATGTTGGACATATCCACGTATTTGAGGCTGGTGCAACCGTAGAACATGTTTTTCATCTTCATACCACCGGTAGATGCCTGAATTCCTCCTGTAGTTGACCTCGTTTTAAAGTTGGGATTGTTGAGTTTTACGGTATCCAAGGAGGAACAACCAGAAAACATGTTGGCCATGTCCCAAGCTTTTCCGTTGCTTTTCAGCGAACTGAGGTCAACTTTTTTCAAAGCCTTGCAGTCTCTGAACATGGCGTTCATATCTCCGTTTTTCTTGACTTCAAAATTTCCAGTGCCGAAGTTTATCGTTTTCAGTTTTGGACAGTTTTCGAACATGGATTTCGTGCTTCCGACCTCGATAACAGCATTGCCAAAGTCAACTTTTTCAAGGTTGTTGAAATCTTGGAACATACCAGAGACATTGCGTTCTCTGAAATGAAAAGGATGATTTAAAGAGTTGTCCGTAAACACCACTTCCTTTACAGCGTTGCGGAATGCATCCGCTGTTATAACGCCATCTTTGAACCAAATGTTATTCCAAGCGTTTTTGTTAGCGAAGTCTTGATGCAGACCACCTGTCCCTACATCAGAGTTCTTCAGACGGATTTCTAGGATACCAGTACTTGTGTCCAGCTTCCAGTACCACTTATCGCCGGGAGATCTTTCAATAATTGCGGCGGATGCCGTCTGGACAAAGCCTAAAAGGATTAAAGTTGTTGCAATGCACAAAAACATCGCAAGAAATGTACTTTTTTTTCTCATAATTATATTTATTTTACTTTATTTATCAAATCAATATTTATTTGGCTGTCAATAAAATACGGTACAGATCGACTGTGATTTGCACCCAAATTATTTAACTTGCGAAAATATATATTTTTTTAAAATATACAAGAGTTTTTTATGTCTTGCTTTGTTTTTTTTTCACGGGTGTTTGCAGATGTGTTTTAGGGGGGGGGTAAATATCTGGTAATTAGTTGTTTGTGCAAACAAAAGGAGGGCGGGTGATTTCGAGAGCCGGCAGTCTGCGATTAACAATCAGCAATCGGTGATTGTTAATTAGTAATTATTAATCGATTATTAATTAGCAAGCAACATGCGAAACTTGAGTAATAGTTATTTAAGTTTCGCATGTTTGATTTCCAATCATAAGTATCTCAGAAAAAAGCTTTTTGCTGCCAATGCCTTGATGTTGGCGATGTCAACACTCTCGTTCGCACACTGTTTCCGGCCACGGCACACTGTGCCGGCGCGGGGAAATTCCCCTTCTGTTTTAGAAGGGGTGCCCGAAGGGCGGGGTAGTAACACAGGCATTCTTATTCCTTTTTTTCATAATCCTCATGCTCGTAATTCTCAACAATGTATTTCCTCAAATCCGCCAGCACAATGTTCACATGCTGTAGTACGTCAAAGTCTGTCGTATGGAAAACTTTCAGTCCAAAATGCGATCTCGGCCATGTTGCCGGCCCTGCGATTTTCACGCGCATAGCGCAACAAATCCCTGTTTTCAGGGAGATTGTGTACATAGTTGTCTTTGATTCGGATACCGTCGATGATGATCATTTTTTCAGAAGGAATTCTGATGTTTAATATTACTACCCCGCCTGACGGCACCCCTTCTAAAACAGAAGGGGAGTTCTCCCCGCGTCGGCACTGTGGTTCCGTGGTGGGAAAGATGCCGCAACCGGCCGCTTTTTTCTCCCGATTTCGCGAAACGCGATGGGGTTGAACGGAATTCCCAGCGTTCTTTGTGAATGTCGCGGATGCTGTCAGAATTTCACCAATGTCTCTCGGACGCAGGGGTCGATGCTGAAAAAGTTGTAACCGTCTGTGCGTATGACAATGAGACCGAGATTATGTGCATACACGTCAGCGTTGTCCTCGTAATTGATGGCGGCGATGGATGGCAGAACCTCTTTGTCTTTGTATTCAGTGAAAAAACTCTTAAGCTTTTTCGTCTCTCGCAAGAAATTGTCGATGTTGTTTTTGTGACAAACCCATTCCATGTTTACTGCGATGAGTGTTGTGTCGTTGTACAGTATCGCGTCCAAGTGCATGAATTCTTCGGATTTTTTGGATTTCTTAACAATGCTTTTGCCTGTTGAGTGAATGTTGTAACCGATTCTTCGAAATAATTTGAGGGAGGAGTCTGTTGTTAGTAAATCGTAAAAGTTGTCCTCTATGGAGTTGAAACGCATTGCAAAGTCCTTGATTGCACGATCGGTCTCGCTCATCTGTCTTTGGATTATTTGCATCTTTTTAGCTGCAGTAGTCCTGTAGCGCTCAATCTCTTTGTGCCTTTCTTGTTCTTTTCTTCCGACAACCTGTTTTTGCGTGATAATTTCAGGGCTGTATTCCTCGTGCTTTTTCATATTGGCAAATATTTAAAAATAATCCTGCAAATATACAAAATTAAAGTAATTTTGTCAATGGTTTTGCGAAAAATTTTTATGCTCTGAAATACAAATGATTACAAAAATAACTTGTGTGAATATTTACAAATAGTTAAATAATAAAGAGCCATTTTCGCAGGAAAAGGGATTGTGTTTTGCAAAATGAAGACGTTTTGGAGAGGGGTTGGTTTAAGGTTTAGCCTGAATTATTCACACTACTTTGACGATGTCCGTTAACATTGACTAATCTCCGCTGCCTATTGCCTATTGCCTGTTGCCTTAAAACGAAAAAGGGGAACCACTTCGGCTCCCCATAATTCTGAATTTTGAATTTTTAATTCTGAATTTACTTCAGCAGGCGGAAGAACTCTACCATCAAATCCCAGCACATCTGCACCGTTGCAATTTCGAGCTTCTCATCGGGAGAGTGTACACCGCGCAAGGTCGGTCCGAAGGAGACCATGTCCATGTCGGGATATTTTTCGGAGAACAAGCCGCATTCCAAGCCGGCATGGATGGCCAACACCTGCGGTTCTTTGTGGAACACGTTGTGGTAGGCCTCCACGAGCACGCGCAAAGCTTCGGAGTCGGGGTTGGGATTCCAGCCGGGATAGCCGTCGGAGTTCTCCACATCCGCGCCGATCATCCAGAAGGTGGTGGATACCTTATCGACGATGGCGCGTTTCTTGCTCTCCACGGAGCTGCGCTGGCTGGTGGTGAACACTACATTGCCGTCCACGATCTTCACGGATGCCAAGTTGGTGGAGGTCTCCACGAAGCCGGGAATGTCTTGCGACATGGCGACGACACCGTGCGGGCATACCACAAGGGCGTTGAGCACATCGATTTGGAAAGTTTCCTCGAAGACTTCGTTAACGGCTTCGGCGCTTTCCACGGTCACCATAACGCAGGGGTCGGTGGTGTGGAATTCCTCTTTGTAGGTTTTCCCCATCTGGGCGACGTAGGCCTTCCATTCTTCGACCTCTTCTTTCGGCAGGGCCACGATGGCGAAACCCTCGCGGGCGATGGCGTTGCGCAGGTTGCCGGCGTTGATGTCGGCAACGCGCAGATTGTGGTCGCTGTAGGAATTCCAAAGGATGCGGGCGAGGAGCTTCACGGCGTTGCCGCGGCCTTTGTTGATGTCGTCGCCGCTGTGACCGCCTTGCAGACCCTTGACCTCCACCTTGAAGAATTCGCAACCCTCCTCCACGGGCTCGTACTCGCACGGCAGGGTGGCCACGGTGTCCTGTCCGCCGGCGCAGCCGATGAAGAACTGTCCCTCGTCCTCGGAGTCGAGGTTGAGCAGCATCTTGCCCTGCATGAAGCCGGCTTCCACGGCTGCGGCGCCGGTGAGGCCGGTCTCTTCGTCGATGGTGAAGAGCGCCTCGATGGGGCCGTGTTGCAGCTCTTTGTCGTCGAGGATGGCCAGGGCGAGGGCCACGCCAATACCGTCGTCAGCGCCGAGGGTCGTGCCCTTGGCCTTCAGCCATTCACCGTCGATGTAGGTCTCGATGGCATCCTTGTCGAAATCGAACACCTTGTCGTTGTTCTTCTCGCACACCATGTCCATGTGCGCTTGCAACACCACGGGGGTGACGTTCTCCTTGCCTGGGGTTGCGGGCTTCGAAATCAAAACGTTGCCGACTTTGTCGCGCTTGGTGGGAAGTCCCAGCTTCTTGCCAGTCTCCTCCAACCAGAGCGACATCTTTTCCTCGCGCTTCGACGGACGCGGGATCTTGGTGATTTCATTGAAATAATAGAAAACCTTCTCGGGTTTCAAATTCAGCATTTCTTCGTTCATATTGTTTGATTTTAAAATGATACTTCAAAATTGCGACCGCAAAGGTACAATTTTTTCAATTCAGAATTCAAAATTAAGAATTAAGAATGCAGGATAAACCAGGGCTTACGCATCAACATCCAAAGACTCCGACTGCGCGGGGCATTGAAGTGTGTTGCGTAAAGCCGGCGGACGATTTATTCCTTTCAACTGAGTGAGAAGGCCGGACGCGGGGTTCGCGGCGCGGGGAAAGTTTGCGGGCGAGGGGGTGGGATGATTCGCCGCGAAACGCGATGATGTTGCGGACGGGTGCGCGAGAGGGATTGAAGTGGAAATGTTTTTGGCCTATTTTCGGCATTAAAACATTGTCGTACAACGGATTGTAGGGGCGAATCATGATTCGCCCCTACGGGAACGGATGGCCAAAAACATTGTAACGGAAAGCCCGACGGCGCGGCGGGAGGGGACAACGTTTCCAGACGTTGGTTCGTGAATGTGTGTTTGCGACGCTTGGAAGCGTCGGCTCCTGAGCCGCGCCGGCTCGCCCAAATAAAAAAGTGGATGCGTAAGCCTGAATAAACCCAATAGTCAGCGGTTTCAAAAAAAATACTATTTTTGCACCTCACTTTTAACCTCCTAACCTTTTAACCTTAACCCCGAAACCCTAACTCCGAAACCCTAACCCTTAACCCTTAAACCTTAACCCTTAAACCTTAACCCTTAACCCTTAAACCTTAAACCTTAAACGAAAATGGCCGACGACAAAAAAATCATCTTCTCCATGGTGAACGTCAGCAAGACGTATCCGCCGCAAAAGCAAGTGCTTAAAAACATATACCTCTCCTTTTTCTATGGGGCGAAAATCGGCGTGTTGGGTCTCAACGGCGCGGGAAAATCCTCGCTGCTGAAGATCATCGCCGGACTCGACAAGTCCTACCAAGGCGAGGTGGTCTTTTCTCCCGGATATTCAGTGGGCTATCTGCCCCAGGAACCGCAAATTGACGACAGTTTGACGGTCAAGGAGGTGGTGATGCAGGGTGTGCAGCCCATTGTAGATATATTAAAAGAATATGAAGAGGTGAACATGAAGTTCTCGGAGCCGATGAGCGACGACGAGATGAACAAGCTCATAGAGCGGCAGGGAGAGCTGACGGACCTCATCGAACAGTATGACGCGTGGGAGCTCGACTCCAAGTTGGAGCGTGCCATGGACGCGTTGCGCTGTCCTGATGGTGACACGCCCGCCAAGAACCTCTCCGGCGGCGAGCGCCGTCGCGTGGCCCTCTGCCGTCTTCTCCTTACCGAACCTGACATCCTCCTTCTCGACGAGCCCACCAACCACCTCGACGCTGAGTCTGTGGAGTGGTTAGAGGCTCATCTACAACAATATAAGGGCACGGTAATCGCCGTCACTCACGACCGGTATTTCCTTGATCACGTGGCGGGTTGGATTCTCGAGCTCGACCGTGGCGAAGGTATTCCTTGGCAGGGCAACTACAGTTCGTGGTTGGAGCAGAAAGCCAACCGCTTGGCGATGGAGCAGAAGCAGGAGAGCAAGCGCATGAAGACCCTGGAACGCGAGCTGGAGTGGGTGCGCATGGCCCCGAAGGCCCGTCACGCGAAATCGAAGGCCCGTCTGAACGCCTACGACAAGCTGCTCAACGAGGACGTGAAACAGAAAGAGGAGCAACTGCAGATATTCATCCCCAACGGTCCGCGGTTGGGCAACAACGTCATTGAGGCGCAGCACGTGCGCAAGGCTTTCGGCGACAAACTGTTGTTTGACGACCTGAACTTCAACCTGCCGCCCAATGGCATCGTGGGTGTCATTGGGCCGAACGGCGCCGGCAAAACCACGCTCTTCCGCCTTATCATGGGACTGGAGCAGCCCGACAGCGGCGACTTCAGGGTAGGGGAGACCGTGCGGGTCGGTTATATTGACCAGCAACACACGGTCATCGACCCCGAGAAAACCGTATGGGAGGTCGTTTCTGAAGGCAACGAGCAGATGATGATGGGCGGACGGCTCATCAACTCGCGCGCGTATCTGTCGAGGTTCAACTTCGGCGGCACCGACCAGAACAAGAAAGCCGGGGTGCTCTCCGGTGGCGAGCGGAACCGTCTCCATTTGGCCCTCACGTTGAAGTCGGAGGCCAACGTCCTCCTCCTTGACGAGCCCACCAACGACATCGATGTCAACACATTGCGTGCATTGGAAGAAGGGCTGGAGAACTTCGCCGGCTGTGCGGTAATCATCTCCCACGACCGCTGGTTCCTCGACCGCATCTGCACCCACATCCTCGCCTTCGAGGGCGACTCGCAGGTCTATTTCTTCGAAGGCAGCTACACCGAATACGAGGAAAACAAGAAGATGCGCCTCGGCAACGTGGCACCGAAACGCATTCGTTATAAGAAGATTACGGTGATTTAGTTGATGGGTAGAAGGTTTAAGGTTTAAGGTTTAAGGTTGAAGGTTGAAGGTTTAAGGTTTAAGGTTTAAGGTTTAAGGTTGAAGGTTGATGGTTTGAGGTTTAAGGTTTAAGGTTGAAGGTTTAAGGTTGAAGGTTGATGGTTTGAGGTTTAAGGTTTAAGGTTGAAGGTTGATGGTTTGAGGTTTAAGGTTTAAGGTTTAAGGTTGAAGGTTGATGGTTTGAGGTTGATGGTTTGAGGTTTAAGGTTGATGATTTAAGGTTGATGATTGAAGGTTGATGATTGAAGGTTGATGATTTAAGGTTGATGATTGAAGGTTGATGATTGAAGGTTGATGATTGAAGGTTGATGATTGAAGGTTGGTGGTTGAAGGTTGATGGTTAGGGATTAATCCCGAAAAACCCAAATACCAAGAGGGCTGCAAGCCCGACACGTGTCAGCCCAGGGTGAGCGCAGCGAACCCTGGGAATAATGTGAATAATGTGAATAATGCGAACACCGTGATCACCGATCAATAAACGAATAAAACAATACCGTGTTAAAAAATAAAAAAATCGTGGTGGTGATGCCCGCGTATAATGCGGCAACAACGTTGCGGCAAACCTACGCGGAAATTCCGCAAGATATTGTGGATGAGGTGATTTTGGTCGACGACTACTCCTCGGACGAAACTGTGGAGGTGGCGAAATCGTTGGGTATCCGTCACGTCATTCGTCACGAAGACAACAAAGGTTATGGCGGCAACCAGAAAACCTGCTACCAGAAGGCCCTTTCTTTAGGTGCGGATGTGGTGATCATGCTGCACCCCGACTACCAATACACCCCGTTGCTGATAGAGTCCATATCCTATATGATTGTCAATGGGTTATATCCCGTGGTGCTCGCCTCCCGCATCTTGGGCAATGGTGCGCTGAAGGGCGGAATGCCCCGTTACAAGTATTTTTTCAACCGCTGTCTGACCTGGTTTCAAAACGTGATGGTCGGGCAGAAACTTTCCGAGTACCACACCGGATATCGTGCCTTCACGCGCGAAGTGCTCGAATCGGTGCCCTTCATGCGCAACTCCGACGATTTCGTCTTCGATAACCAGATGTTAGCGCAAATCATCTATGCCGGTTTCGACATCGGGGAAATCACCTGCCCGACGAAATATTTCGAGGAAGCCTCCTCCATCAACTTCCGCCGCAGTTGCCGTTATGGACTCGGAGTGGTGCTTACCTCCCTGCAATTCCGCCTCCAGAAATGGCATCTCGGACATTTTTCCATTTTCCGTTAGACCCCATTTCAGAGCAAATTCTGTTTCGTTTTGTAAACTTTTGCTTACTTCGTGAGTCAAGTAATGTTTAATATATTCATTCCGAAATATTTTTGTATTTTTGCACATTTTTGTGTTGATAACTTAAAGTAGCAGAAATAAACAGAAAATACAATGAATAAGAAACTGAATTTCAAGCAATTATTAGTTTTGATTGTCGCTGTGCTGATGACGGCTGGAGGTGGCGCTTTCGCACAAAATACCTCATCTGCACCCGATTCTGTGTATTATACACTCTTCGGCTGCGACAGTTTGCCATTGACGCTCCAGGGGGTCACAACCTATTATTATGTTGATACGGTAATCCAAGTTGATAACAAGAGACCAGATGGAAGCGGGGAAATTGTCGTCTATCGTCGTGATTTCTACCAGATTACGATTGGTCAAAGCTATGATGTGGTCGATACGATGGAGGTGGTAGTTTGCCGCAATGATTTGCCATACGCATTCCGGAACCATTTCTATACCGAGTCGGGTAACTATTGGGCCAGTGCCTCCACGGTGCTCGGCTGCGATAGCGTGAATACTCTTCTGAAACTAAAAGTGGTTGACGGTCAGCGCGATACATTCTATTTGCCGATGTGCTACGACGATAGCGTCATCGTTTATAACGACATCGTTTTCGACAGTCCCGGTATATACAACCTTACAACAAGCTATGATTCAATTGGTTGTCCAGTCGTGCAAACATACGTGGTGACGCGATACCCAATTGTGTATGATACCGTTTATGCGAATATTTGTCAGGACCAAGCCCCTTACATCTGTAGAGGTAAATCTTACTATTCTACGGGTGTCTATGAAGTGGATTATACCACATCCATAGGTTGTATGGGAATCACGGTGCTATATTTGACTGTGAACCCGAGTAGTCCAGAAGTTCGCGAAACACGTTATGCAACGGTCTGTTACACAGATTTGCCGTATGTCTATGAGGGAATCTCTTTCAATGAAGGCACCACTTATGCGACCATCAAGAACCAATACGGTTGCGACAGCGTGATGTTGACGATGGTGGTCACGGTGAACATGCCGCAGATTGAAACGGTGGAGCTCAACATTTGTCCGGAAGAGCTTCCATATACATACGATTCTGAGCACATTTTCGACGCTCCGGGCAGCTATTACATCGATATTGATCCCGACTCCTCATGCTCCCAATTCACCAACCTGAAACTGAACCTCTATCCTACGGTGAATGACACCACGGTGATATATACTTTCGATAGCAGTTACACTTTCCACGACTCGCTTTTTACAGAGTCCACCGTATATACTTTCGAAGACACCAATAGCTATCAATGTCTTGACCACCATACCTTGATGTTGGTCCTTAATCATCAGTTGGTGTATGATACCACATTTGTCAAGGTGTGCCAATATGATTTGCCATATAAGTGGAGGGGTATAAAATGTTACGAATCAGGATTTTATGGACAAACTGTAAAGAATGTTTATGGTTATGACAGTGCTGTTGTGATACTGGATTTGACCGTGAATGACAATGTCACAGTGATGGATTATGAAACTGTCACACGAAATGGTATTCCCTATAACTACCATGGTCAAAAGTATTACGAAAGTGGCTTTTATCAATATCAAGCTCCTGCGGCTACAGAAGATGAGTGTGATACTATCTATAAACTGAATCTTACAGTGGAACCTATTTACAATCAGATAGTAGATACGGCTGTTTGTGATAACGAAGCGGTGATTTACCTCGGTGATACTATCACTAAGGAGGGTACCTTTCAATTTACGTTCCATTATGCCGGATACGACAGTGTGGTTACCTTGAATGTACATCACAACCCGACTTATCACACTGCCACATCCAATGTGATGATTGGCGAATATGAGTTGCCGTACATACTCAATGACAGCGTTTATTACACCGCTGGATACCATGAACAGCTTCTCTATACCGAGCTGGGCTGCGACAGTGTGGTTTCTTTCTTCCTGACGATTAATCCGGCGGTCATCAACAACGACACAATTCAGATGTCAGTTTGTTCTAACGAGTTGCCCGTCAGTTTGTTTGATAGTCTCCTTACCGAGGCGGGTACCTATCGTTATTTGGTGCGTACAGCGTCTGGTCTCTACGATTCTGTCTTCTATGTGAATCTTGCCGTGAAGCAGTCTCCGTCGTTAATGATGGAAGATACGGTCTATCTCTGTATGGGCGGCTCGGTCACGCTTTCGGCACAATCCACAGGTGGCAATTATCTTTGGAATAACGGTGGCACGGGCTCGTCTATCACGGTGAGTTTGCCCGGGGTCTATTCGGTGACGGTGACCAATGCGTTTGAATGTTCCGCCTCTGACACCGTGCAAGTTATCCAGGTGAATTTGCCGGTAGCGCAGATTGAGGGTGGCAACAGTGTCTGCGAGGGTGGAAGTTTGATGTTGATAGCCACGGGCGGAGACACCTACATGTGGAATACCGGCGCCACTACCGACTCCATCGTGGTGATGCCGTTGGAGAGCGCGAACTATTCGGTGACGGTGACCAATATTTATGGATGTTCCCAGTCGCAGAGTCAGTTGGTGACGGTGTATCCCATTCCTACGCTTAATATCATGGGTGGCAACAGCATCTGTGTAGGCCAATCGACCACCTTCATTGTTGCCGGCGGAACCAGTTACCAATGGAGTACTGGTGCCACATCCGACCGCATCACAGTGAGTAATGAGGGCTTCTATTCCGTGACCGCCACCGATGTTCATGGCTGTCAGAACAGCACTTCTGTCGCGTTGGTTGTCCATACTCCGCCTACGATCAAGATCAATGGCCGCACCACCATTTGTCCAGGAGGTACCACCTTGTTGACAGCCACGGGCGCGACCACCTACGAGTGGAGTTCTGGCGAGGTTGCCCAGACTATAACAGCGGCTGTAATAGGTAATTACACCGTGACAGGTACCAATCAATACGGTTGTTCGGCTACCAAGAGCGTCATGGTCACGCAATCGTCCGTGAACGCCACATTCGAGGGTAATCGATATTTCTGTCAAGGACAGAGCACCACGTTAGGAGTTGTCGGTGATGCGGGTAACACCTATCAGTGGTTTGACGGTACGACAAACAATACCATCAACATCTCCTCTCCGGGTCTTTATACGGTGACGGTGACGAACGCGTTAGGCTGCCAGTCTGTCCTTTCAACCACGATGAGCGAGTATAATGTCACTGTACCGACCATTCTCGGAACGACGACCATTTGCGAAAACCAGACCACCACGTTGCGTGCTTCAGGCGGTACCAGTTATGTTTGGGATGACGGCAGCACGCAGGCACTCATCACGGTGAATGCGACCGGCATCTATACGGTGACCTCCACGAACCAGTACGGCTGTACGGCCACCAACTCCGCCACCGTCCTCGTGAATCCTCTCCCGACGGTCAACATTCTCTCCCAAGAAAGTATTTGTATGGGTGAAAGTTTGAATTTGACGGCCGTTTCATCAGCTGGCACATACAACTGGAGCTCAGGCGAAAACACTGCTGTCATCACCGTTTCCCCGACTTCGAATACGACTTACACGGTTTTGGTGACCGATGAGAATGGTTGTAGCAGCATGGCCAGCCATCAGGTGGTGGTGAATCCTCTTCCGAATCTCTATGTGAGTGGTCAAAACACTATATGCCAAGGAGATACGACGGTTTTGGTAGCAACGGGAGGTGTCTCATACGAATGGAACACGGGTCAAACAACCCCCATCTTGCAGACAGGTACTGCGGGCACCTACATGGTGACGGCCACCACCGCTCACGGTTGTGAGTCGAACACCTCCGTTTCGGTTACGGTGAACCCGCTTCCCGATATCTCTTTCACTGGAAACACGACCACTTGTGCTGGCACCCCCACGACAATTACGGCATCGGGAGGTGTGGCATACGCATGGTCTAATGGTGTGACAGGTAATGTGTTGAACACGAGCACACCAGGAGTATATTATGTGACCGCTTCCAATATGCAAAGCTGTACGAAACGCGACTCTGTGATTATCACGGTGAACCCCAATCCTGTGGTGGAAATCATGGGTGACAATTATGTATGTGAAGGTCATTTCGCAACCTTGACGGCTATCGGCGCCACCACGTATCAGTGGAGTAATCAATCTACCGGAGCTTCGATCTCGGTATCGCCGAATAACACTACCACCTATACTGTGACGGGTTATAATGCGAACGGTTGCCATTCTTCTGCCACCAAAGTCCTGACTGTCGAAGCGTTGCCGCAAGTCTCCATTACGGGCATCAAGAATATCTGTGCAGGACAAACCACAACGTTGACTGCTGTGGGCGGAAGTAACTATGTTTGGAATACGGGTGACTCTGTCAGTGAGATCGTTGTTTCGCCCAGTTCCTCGCAGACCTATGCGGTGTCGGCGACCAATTCGTATGGATGCATGGCCAGCGCTGTCGCGTCTGTCACGGTCAACTCGTTGCCGACCATCACATTCAGCGGCAACACGACGATTTGTCAAGGCAATATCGCTTCCATCACGGCCACTGGCGGCATCAACTACCTCTGGTCCACAGGTGCGCAGACAAGTACTATCAATGTCAACGCTTCCGGTACCTACGTGGTGACCGCCGTCAACGCCCAGAACTGCTCGAATACGGATTCTGTCATTGTGAATGTAAATCCGAATCCGCAGGTGCAGGTCAGCGGTAACAACCATCTCTGCGCGAATACTGTGGCTACTTTAACTGCTTCTGGTGCAAATACTTACGTTTGGAATACGGGCGAGACCTCAGCCTCTATCTCCATTTCCCCGGCCGTGAACACCGATTATTATGTGGTTGGCACTGACACGAATGGATGTTCCGCCACAGTGCATAAGATGGTGAATGTGGAAGCGTTGCCGACGTTACAGATACTCGGTAGCACCACCATTTGTCAAGGACAGTCAACCGTGCTCACAGCCACCGGTGGTTCGACTTACGTATGGAGCAACGGCAGCACATCCCAAGATATTGCTGTGTTCCCGAACTATACCACTACTTATGCGGTGACCGCGTACAACAGCTTTGGCTGTAGCTCCACCGCATCAGCAACGGTGACTGTCAATATGTTGCCTTCTGTGTTCTTCAACGGCAACACCTCCTTCTGTCAGGGCCAGAGTTCCACGATTAGTGTCACAGGCGGCAATAGCTATTATTGGAGCACCGGTTCCACGAACAACAGCATTACGGTGAGTACTCCTGGGGTATATAGGGTGAGTGTGACTAACTCGCTGAACTGCCAGCGCACCGATTCTGTGAACGTGGTGGTTTGGAACAATCCTGAGGTCACCGTTTCCGGTCTCGGTTTGATTTGCGAAGGCGATGCCACCGACTTGACAGCATCGGGTGCGCAGACCTATTCTTGGAATACGGGTGAAACATCTTCGATGATTACGGTGATGCCGACGGGAACCACCACCTATTCCGTGATAGGTTACGATGCGAACGGTTGTTCCAGCACGGCAAGCAAAGTGGTCAACGTGGAGGCCTCTCCTGATGCGCTAATCTCCGGTGTGCTCTCCATCTGTCATGGCGAATCGACCACGCTTTCCGCTTCCGCCGCCTCCGCTTACCTGTGGAGTAATGGCGCAACCACCCAGCAAATTACCGCTTCCGCATTCGGTATCTACACGGTGACCGTCACATCGGCGAACGGTTGCCAAGCATCCGCTTCCGTGACAGTGACCGACCATCCGATGCCCAACTTTACGCTGAATGGCGTTAATGTGCTATGTGAAAATACTACGGCCGTGCTTTCAGTTACCGGTGATTACAGCTATCTCTGGAGCACAGGTAGCACCGACACGCAGATCACGATTTCCAATGCCGGTGTCTATTCTGTAACGGCAACCAACGACTATGGATGTAGCAGTTCTTCGTCGATATCGGTAGCTCAGCTTGTTGTCCCGACATTGGCGATTACAGGTGTCAATGAGCTGTGCCAGGGTGACACTACGGTGCTGGTGGCCTCCACCGATGCCGGGCAGTTCCTCTGGAGCACTGGTGCAACTACGCAGTCAGTTGAGGTTGTTCCCGACAATTCCACCTACAGTGTCACGGTGACGGGTGCGAACGGTTGTGTAGCTTCGGCAGAGCATACCATTCTCACTCATCCGACCTATAACATCTCGGTGTCAGGTACCATTTGTGAGCATCAAGGTTACACTCAATACGGCTTCGACATCCCTGTGATAGATACAGCTGGCGTTTACACCTTCTCCCAGTATTTGCAGACGGTCAATGGCTGTGACAGTACGGTCAATCTCTTGCTGACGGTCAATCCGTTGCCGCGTATGGATGCGATTAACGGTTCGCAGAATATCACTCAATATGTGAATGCGTACTATTCCGTCAACAATCCTCAATTTGTGGAAAACTACGAGTGGCGTGTCTCGAACACCCATTGGACGCTGATAAACGAGACTTTCAGCAATGTGACGTTGAATTTCAACAGCACGAATGGCACTGGAGTACTCACCGCGCGTGGTATCAATGGTTGCGGCTATACAGAGGTATCTCTGTCCATCTATTGTAATGTGGGCATCGAGGACCATCCTACGCAAGCATTGGTGAAACTCTACCCGAACCCCGTTCACCAGTCCCTCTACATCGACCTCGACAACGCCTCCGAAGTGGCGAAGGTCGCGCTCTATGATGAGTCTGGCCGATTGGTGTATAAGACCGATTGCCACGATACGCATATAGAAATCGACTGCACCCGCTTCGCCAACGGCCACTACACCGTGCAGTTCCTCAATGAAAAGGGCAGGAGAGTGGAGAGTCGGAAGATCGTGGTGAATAATAAATGAGCTTAGGAGCTTACAAGCTTAGTGGTTTAGTAGCTTATTAGCTTAGTGGTTTAGTAAACCTGTAAACCAGTAAGCTTGTAAGCCAGTAAGCGAGTAAGCGAGTAAAAGAGTAAACCGAAAATATAAACCAAATGGAATACAATTTCAGAGAAATCGAGAAAAAGTGGCAAGAAAAATGGAAAAAAACAGGTCTTTATAAAACAGAGATAGACCTGAGTAAACCGAAATTTTACGTGCTGGATATGTTTCCGTACCCGTCGGGTGCGGGCTTGCACGTCGGGCATCCGCTCGGCTACATCGCTTCCGACATTTATGCGCGTTACAAACGACAGAAGGGCTTCAACGTGTTGCACCCTATGGGTTACGATGCTTTCGGACTGCCGGCGGAACAATACGCGATTCAAACAGGTCAGCATCCGGCGATTACAACGGAGAAGAATGTCAACCGCTATCGTGAACAGCTCGACAAAATCGGTTTCTCTTTCGACTGGGACCGTTCGTTCAAGACTTGCGACCCGGATTACTATAAATGGACGCAATGGACTTTCATCCAGTTGTTTAACTCATATTATTGCTACCAAGCGAACCAGGCAAGACCCATCAGCGAGCTGATGGAGGCTTTTGCGGCCAACGGCACGCACGGCTTGAAGGTGGCGGAGACAAAACCGCTGGAGTTCACCGCCGAGGAGTGGAACGCCGCTACCGAAAAGGAGCAGCAAGAGATCCTGATGAACTACCGCTTGGCCTACCTCGCCGACACGTGGGTGAACTGGTGTCCGAAACTCGGCACCGTGCTCGCCAACGATGAGGTCGTGAACGGACTCTCTGTGCGCGGAGGATTCCCCGTGGAACGCAAGCTGATGAAACAGTGGATCTTGCGCGTCTCTGCATACGCCGAACGACTGCTCCAAGGCCTTGAAAAAGTGGATTGGACCGACTCGTTGAAAGAGATTCAACGCAACTGGATTGGTCGTAGCGAGGGCGCCGCCGTCTGGTTCCCCTTAGCTACAGATGGCCAACTCGACTGGAAAAAACTCTATATGGGCGGCAATGTTGAGGGTGTTCAGAGTGAGACCGCTTTCGAGATCTTCACCACCCGTCCAGACACCATCTTCGGTGTCACGTTTATGGTCTTGTGCCCTGAGCATGAGATGATTGAGCATATCACCACACCGGAACAGAAAGCGGAGGTCGAAGCATACGTTACCTGGGCCAAGAACCGTTCCGAGCGCGAGCGCCAAGCTGAGGTCAAGAAGGTGAGCGGTGTGTTTACCGGTGCTTTCGCCATCAACCCTATCACCGAGGAGCGCATCCCGATTTGGGTCAGCGACTATGTGCTGTCCGACTACGGCACCGGCGCCATCATGGCTGTGCCCGCCCACGACAGTCGTGACTTTGCCTTCGCAAGACATTTCAATCTGCCTATCCGTCAAGTGGTCGCGCCTGCTGTGGATGAACTCAGCGACCCTGACACGTGGGAAGAGTCCATGGACAGCAAGACCGGCGTGAGCGTCAACTCCGGCTTTATCACCGGAATGCCTGTCAAGGAGGCTGGCAAAGCCGTCATAGAGAAAATCAAGACGATGGGCATTGGCTACGGCACGGTGAACTACCGCTTGCGCGATGCCATTTTCAGCCGCCAACGCTATTGGGGCGAGCCCTTCCCGATCTACTATAAGGACGGGATGCCTTATCCTGTTCCCGAGTCCGAACTCCCCGTGGTGCTCCCCGAAGTCGATCAGTTCTTGCCCACCGAAACTGGAGAGCCGCCGTTGGCCCGCGCCAAGGATTGGACATACAACGGCTACCAACGCGAGTACAGCACGATGCCCGGATTTGCAGGTTCCAGCGCCTACTACCTGCGCTACATGGATCCGAAAAACGACCAGGAGCTGGTCTCCAAGGAGACCGATGAATACTGGCAGAATGTCGATCTCTATGTCGGAGGTGCGGAACATGGTACCGGCCACCTTATCTATGCCCGTTTCTGGAACAAATTCCTCTTCGATATCGGTGTCAGCTGCAAAGACGAACCTTTTCAGAAACTGATTAACCAAGGTATGATCCAAGGGCGTTCCAATTTTGTCTATCGTATTGTCGGCACCAACAAGTTTGTCTCTTTCAACCTCAGGAAAGAGTATGAAACCACGCCTATCCATGTGGATGTCAACATCGTGCACAACGACATTCTCGACCTTGAGGCGTTCAAGAACTGGATGCCCGACTTCAAGGATGCAGAGTTTATCCTCGAAAACGGGCAGTATGTCTGCGGGTGGGAAATCGAGAAGATGTCCAAATCGAAATACAACGTGCAGAACCCTGACGATTTGGTGGAGAAGTACGGAGCGGATACGCTGCGTATGTACGAGATGTTTCTTGGACCGGTCGAAATGGCCAAGCCGTGGGACACCAACGGTATCGAGGGTGTATCCCGCTTCATCCGCAAGTTTTGGAAGCTCTATTTCGATGCGGAGGGCAACTTCGCTGTCACCGACGATGAACCGACCAAGGGCGAATGGAAATCGCTGCACAAGACCATCAAGAAGATTGAGGAGGACAACGAGCGTTTCTCCTTTAATACGGCCGTGAGTGCCTTCATGATTTGCGCCAACGAGTTGGGCGATGCCAAGTGCCGTAAACGTGCTGTCTTGGAGCCGCTCTGCATCCTGATGTCGGCATACGCCCCGCACATCACAGAAGAATTGTGGTCGCTGCTCGGACACGAAGAGTCTATCCTGAAAGCCACCTATCCGACTTATGATGAGAGCTACATGGTGGAGGATGAGTACCTCTATCCGGTCTCCTTCAACGGCAAGATGCGTCTGAAGATGTCCTTCCCCGCCGATTTCGGACCGAAGGATATCGAACCGAAGGTGCTGGAAAGTGCCGACGTGCTGAAATGGCTCGACGGCAAAACGCCCAAAAAGGTGATTATTGTGCCGAAGAAGATTGTGAATATCGTGTTTTAGGGAAAAGGGAATAGGCAACAGGCAAAAAACTATTGCCTGTTGCCTTTTCTCTATTGCCTTATAACAGCAGTTGACATAAGTAGTCAGTAGTCAAGGTCATAGTGAAACAAAAGGACTTTATCTTCAACCTCGGTCTCCTCATCTTCCTGAACCTCCTCGTCAAGCCGTTCTGGATGCTCGGTGTCGATGTGGGGGTGCAGAATAGCGTGGGGGCTGAGAACTACGGACTCTATTTTTCCATCAACAACTTCGCATTGTTGTTCTACATGGTGCTGGATATGGGAACGGCCAATTTCAACAATCGGAATATTGCCCGGAATACCCAACTGTTGGACAAGCATTTGTCGAACATCATCGTGCTGAGGATCCTGCTCGGAATCGCCTATTTTGCTGTTATTTTTGCGGTCGGGGCGCTTATCGGCTATCGCGGCAACCAACTCCGTCTGCTTTTCTGGATCGGACTGAACCAGTTTCTGAGCGTTTTCCTGTTGTATGTGCGTTCCAATATCTCTGCGCTGCTCATGTTCAAGACCGACAGTGTCATCTCCGTGACCGACAAGCTGCTGATGATTCTGTTTTGCGGGATGCTGCTGTGGGGGAATGTCACGGAGCAGCCTTTCCGCATCGAATGGTTTGTTTGGAGTCAGACGGTGGCCTACTTGATCACCATCGCCATCGCATTGGGCATTGTGTTGAAGAAAGCGCATCTGCGGCGACTGAACTGGAATCCTGCGTTTTTCATTGTGATTCTGAAAAAGAGCTTCCCATACGCGCTCGTGACGCTGCTGATGGCCTGCTATTACCGTATGGATTCGGTGCTGCTGGAGCGGATGCTTCCCGCCGGTGTGGGCGCCGAGCAGTCGGGCATCTATGCTTCCGCGTTCCGTCTTTTGGATGTGCTGACGATGGTCGCCTACCTTTTCTCGGTCATCCTGTTGCCGCTGTTCTCTAAAATGCTGAAACAGAAAGAGGATATTCAGCCGGTCGTGCGCACCAGCTTCTCCCTGCTTTTCCTGTTCTCGGTTTCGGCGGTCGTCATCCTTTACGTGTATCGTCAACCCCTCATCCAACTCTTTTATCCGGATATTGTTGACGAAAGCGTGGCGGTATTTCGGCTCATCATTCTCGGTCTGATTCCGATATCGATGAACTATCTGTTTGGTACGTTGCTTACGGCCAATGGCAGTATGAAACAGCTGAATATCATTGCGTTGGTAGGCATTGTCATCAATGTGACGGTCAATTTGTTGTTGATTCCGAAAATGATGGCAATTGGTTCGGCCATTGCCAGTTTCTGCACACAGTTCACTGTAGCGTTTTTACAGTTTCTGTTCACGTTGCGCATCATCGGCCTCCCGTTTTCCTCGCTGCCGTGGCTGCGTAGCATCGTCTTTTTGGCGATTCTCCTCCCTGTTGCCGCCTTTGCTCCCACGGTGCTGCATTTCTCCGTGATCTGGCAGCTGCTTCTCCTCGCCGCCTTCGCCCTCGCCCTCGGCTTCGCCACGGGGTTGGTGAATTTCAAGGAAGTGAAAGAATTTGGGATCAGGAATTAGGAATGGATAATTAGAGGAGAGTACGAACAGGATTGCCTATATCCTTATTTCGTCATCCTCTCATCCTCTCATCGTCTCATCGTCTCATCGTCTCATCGTCTCATCGTCTCATCTACTAACCTCCTCACCTTCCAAAAATTTCCTCCGAACATCTCAAATTTTTTGTACCTTTGCGACCTTAATTAAATTGGAAAAAAATACCTGAATATGAAGAAGATACGCACCCTTTTGACAACTTGCCTGATGGCTTGTATGTCCTTTTTTGTGTTCGCACAGACCGTCGCGCCCGTGAAATGGGCCTACAAAACGCTGAAAGTCAACGATTCCGTGGCGGAACTGCAGTTCACGGCCAATATCGAACCTAACTGGCACCTCTATGCTCAGAAGAAAGGCGAAGGGCAAATCGAATTGCCGTTGGTGTTTAACTTCACCAAGTCGCCCAAGTATGAACGTGTCGGCAAGGTGAACGAGCCGACTCCGCAAAGCGACTACGACGACCTGTTAGACGCACACTCGAACTTCTATACCAAGCAAGTGACGTTCAAGCAGCGCATCAAGGTGAAAGACGACCAGCCGTTCACCGTGCAGGGCAAGTTGGAAGGACAGGCTTGCATCGAAGGACGGTGCACCCCCATCGAGGAGAAATTCTCCTTCGATATCAAGGATTTCCATCCGGTAATGTCTGCCGTTACGGAAGAGAATCCTGAACCGGAAGAGGCTGAAAATGAGGCTTCCGAAGCCGATGTAAATACACAGAACGCCGAAATGGCTCCCGTGGCCGACCAACCCGCCGGCAAATCCGAAGAGGAAGAGTCCTTGCTGATGTACTTCCTCGGTGCAGTTTTGGGCGGTCTCGTAGGTCTGTTGATGCCGTGCGTATTCCCGATGATCCCGATGACCGTCTCTTTTTTCTCGAAAGACGGCAACACCGGCAAGCGCAACGCCATGCTGTACGGATTCTTCATCATCCTGATTTTCGTGATTTTCGGTTTGGTGCTGTCGCTGATTTTCGGTGCCGACCTCGGCAACGTGCTGAGCACCCACTGGATTCCGAACATCCTCTTTGCCATTATCTTCTTCATCTTCGCGCTCTCTTTGTTGGGCTATTTCGAAATCACCCTGCCGAGTTCATGGGTCAATGGCTCCGCCAAACGTCAGAACGCGGGTAGTGTGGCCGGTATCTTCTTCATGGCGCTCACCCTTGTCTTGGTTTCCTTCTCTTGCACGTTGCCCATCGCGGGCGCGGTGGCTTTGAACGCCGCCGGCGGCTCTTTCCTGAAGCCCGTTATCGGCATGTTGGGCTTCTCTTTGGGTATCGCTGTGCCGTTCACCCTTTTCGCGCTCTTCCCGAATATGCTGAAGAAAATGCCGAAGTCGGGCGGCTGGATGAACACCCTCAAGGTGGTGCTCGCCTTCGTGGAGTTGGCCTTCGCGCTGAAGTTCATCAACGTGCCCGACCAAACCTACCACTGGCGTATCCTCGACCGCGAGGTCTATCTCTCTTTGTGGATTGTATTGTTCTCAATGTTAGGATTTTACCTGCTCGGCAAAATCAAATTCCCTCACGACGACGACTATCCCGTGCAGAAGAGCTGGTTCCGTTTCCTCCTCTCCGTCTCCGTGTTCTCCTTCGTGGTCTATATGATCCCCGGTCTGTTCGGTGCCCCGTTGAAGGCCATTTCCGGCTGGCTCCCGCCGATGACCACCCAGGATTTCGATATCTCCCACATCGTGCGTACTGAAAGCGGCTCCGGCGGCGCTACCGCCAGCACCTACCAATGGACCGAGGAACCGATGTATGCCGACAAATTGGATATCCCCTTCGGAATTAAGGGCTATTTCGACTACGACCAAGCGTTGCGCGTAGCCAAGAAGGAGGGCAAGCCCGTCTTCCTCGACTTCACTGGCCACGGCTGCACCAACTGCCGTAACGTGGAAAACGCTGTCTGGATCGACCCCGAGGTGCGCCGCATCTTCGCCGAGGAGGTCATTGTCTGCACCATGTACGCCGACGACAAGGTGATTCCGCTGCCCGACGGGGAAAAGGGCAAGCTCACTGACGCCAACGGCGACCCCATCACCATGTTGGGTGCCAAGAACCGCTATATCGAACAGACCAAATACCACGAAAATTCGCAACCCTGCTATTTCGTCGTGGATCCCGACGGCAACATCCTCTCCGGTCCGACCTATTACGAACGCGACAAGGACAAATACATCGCGTTTTTGCGGAAGGGAATTGATGCGTTTAAAGGTAACAGGGAATAGGCAATAGGCAATAGGCAAAAGTGACGAGCAACCTCAATTCCCCTTCTTTTAGAAGGGGTGTCCGAAGGGCGGGGTAGTAATATAAAAACTACTTCCTTGAGCAGCCCCGTCAGGGGCAAGAGCTCGGTAGCCAGGGGTAAGCGAAGCGCAACCCCTGGGATGAGAAGATAAAAAGATGAAAAGATGAGAAGATGAATACGAACAAATGGTATATTAAACTCGCCCTCAGTGTGTTGACGGGATTGATATTGTCCGTCGCGTGGTATGTGCGCGGGGCGGTGATCCTCATCATGTTGGCGTTTGTGCCGTTGTTTTGGTTGAGTGACATTTCTTTGCAAGATGGCAAGCGCAACGCCTTCGGACGAGGTATCCTGCTGTTCTATCCGGCATTCTTCGTATTCAACCTCATCACCACCTACTGGATTGCCTACTGCACATTGCCAGGAGCGGCGGCGGCGGTCATTGCCAATGCGTTGCTGCAGACGCTGGTCTTCGCGGCGTGGCACGCCTGTAGGAAACAGGTGCAAAGCCGTCTGTTTCAAGCGGTTATGCTCATTTCTTTCGTAGTGGCCTTCGAGTATCTGCATCTCAATTGGGATTTGACGTGGCCGTGGCTCACTTTGGGCAATGTTTTCGCCTCCATGCCCGGAATGGTGCAATGGTACTGCATCACGGGCACATTGGGCGGCACGGTGTGGATTCTTGTTGTCAACTTTCTGATTTACATAGAACTTGTATTTCGAAAGGAGAAAAAAGATCGTCCAAAGAATGTCATTATAGGCATCTTCGCTGCCAGTTTTATACTGCCCCTTTTGGCTTCTCTTTTTTTCTACTGGGATGGCGAACTCAGGATGGCCACTACTCCTTATCCCATCGAGGCGGTCATCGTGCAGCAGAACACCGACCCGTGGGTCGAAGAGTACAGCCTCACCAACACCCAGGAGATCCAGCGGGTTCTCGATGTGGCGAAGCCCTTCATCAACGAGAAGACCAACCTCGTCATCACGCCGGAGTCGGCCATCGCGCACACCATTGAGATGGAGGCGTTGCGCAACCACACCTTCATGGAAGGTGACAGCCGCTTCGAAGGATTCTCCTTATTCGACAGTGTCACAGCTGTTTATCCGAACCTTAACTTCGTGTTAGGGCTCTCCACGGTGAGTATTTCCGACCACAAGACATCCCCTGTGGCACAGGAGTGCAATCCGGGGATGTTCATGGAATTCTTCAATACGGCGGGATTCTACAACAGGAACGGCCTGGTGAGCCACTACCATAAGAGCCGTCTCGTGCCGGGTGTGGAGAAGATGCCCTTTCCGAAGGTCTTCGGCTTCTTGGAGAAGGCGTTGATTGAGTTAGGCGGTTCTAATTCCTCGTTGGGCAAAGACACGGCGCAGCGGGTTTTCGCCTTCGATGTGGATGGGCGTACAATGCGCATCGGCGCGGCCATCTGTTATGAGTCTGTGTATGGCGAATTGGTCGGCAATTTCGTAAAGAACGGCGCCGACGTGCTGTGCGTCATCACCAACGATTCGTGGTGGGACGACAGTCCTGGCCACCGGCAACATTTTGAGATGTCACGGCTAAGAGCCATCGAGACAAGACGTTATGTGCTTCGTGCGGCCAATGGCGGCTTCTCCGGCGTGATCGACCCTCTGGGGCGGGTGTTGGAGAAAACGGACTACGACGAACGCACCGCCATCAAAACCACCGTGTATGCCCGGAACGGAGAAACTTTTTATGTGAAACATGGGGATTATCTCGCAAGAATTGCCGTCCTCTTGGCATTTTGCGGCCTGATATATGCGATTTTTCTGGCCATAATGCGAAAAATCAGACGATAAACTATTCAGCAAAAGAGAAGTCTGTCATTTTATGTATATATTTTTTCATCAAATAATAGCAGACAAATGAAAACCAAGATTTTTTCCCTGCTTTTAGTATTGGGTGTCCTCTCTTTTGCACCGACATCCGCCCAAAAACAGATTTCCGCCAAATTGGACCAGGCCACGGTCTATTTCAATGGCGCAGCACTTACACACACCGCTTCTGCTTCCCTTAAGAGCGGCAGTCAGGAGGTGATTATCGACGGGTTGAGCCCCGACATTGTGCTGAACAGCCTCAAAGTGAAGGCCAACGGCGTGCTTGTCTCCGCCATAGAGTTTTCCAAGGACTACATCACCCCGAAGGAGGAGACAGCCCGCATCAAGAAACTCAACGACTCGCTCGACTATTACAATGACCAGCTTACGGATGCGATGAACGAGTTGGCCATCCATACGCAACTGTTGAAGCTGGTCACTGATGGCACACAGAGCAACATGAATCAGAAAGAACATGGGGTTGCCATTGCGGATATTAATGCCAATATGGAACTTTATAAGACGAAAGCCACTGAAATACAGAAGAATATCGAAAAAGTTAACAAGAAGATTCTGCGCTTAGAGGAGGCTGTCGATCGTTTGGGTAAGCAGATTTTACAAGACGGAAATGCCAGCAAAATTCGTAGCGGAATCCTCAAGTTAGCCGTCAGTGTGCCGCAAAACATCAACACCGTATTCACCGTTACATATATCACCAACAAAGCGAAATGGGTGCCATGTTACGACATCAATATCCCCTCCATGGACAAACCGATTGTGCTGCAGGCCAAGGCGCATGTTCAGCAAACCACTGGTCTTAACTGGGACAATGTGAAGTTGACGCTCTCCACGGCACAGCCCAACCGTACTGCCGAAGCACCCATATTCAAGACTTGGTTTCTGCATTTTGACCGCCAACGCATTATTCCCGGTGTACAACTTCGCAAAAGTGCGGAAGGCTACGAAACCATGGCCAGCAATTCGTTAGCCAGTCCCGCTATGGAGGGTGCTGCGGTTGTCGATGGTGCCGATGCCAACGTGATTTCCATGAACGACTATGTCAATGTTAATGAACAGGATTTCATGGTGAACTACGACATCGCGGTGCCTTACGACATTCCGGGTAACGGCAAAGTACAGCTTATCGACCTCAACAATTACGACATCAAAGCCGATTTTAAGTACTATTGCGCACCGAAACTGTCGGATATGACGTACATTATAGCCACTCTCTCTGACTATGGGAAGTACAATCTCCTGCCAGGCGAGGCTACGGTGACCTTCAACGATACATACGTCGGGAAGACATATATTCGTCCGAACGACACCGAGAGCCAGATTGCCTTGACGCTCACCACTGAGCCGCGCGTGACGGTGAAGCGTGAAAAACAACGTGACTTCTGTAGTACCAAACACGTGGGAAACTCTACCACTGAAACTCGTTCGTATCTCATTACTGTCCGTAACAATCTGACCCGCAGCGCGAAATTGACTCTCAAAGAGCAATATCCGATCTCCAATGACAAAGACATTGACGTGAAATTGCTGGAGGTGAAGCCCGCCGCCACTACCGACAAGACCGAAATCGGTGTGTTGACTTGGGAGCTGGAGTTGACTGCAGGCGAAACCCAAACGTATGTGGTTACCTACAGTGTGAAGTATCCGAAAGACAGGACGCTTTCGTGGTAATAGGATGAAAAAGATAAAAGACGGGTTTGCTCAAAACCACTTTGGTTAGGGCAAAAGCATTGTTGAATAATCAAACTAAATACAATTATAATGGTTATATTGGATAGACCTTTTGTGTCGGACCTTATGGTGGAGACACTGCAGAAAAACAACATCCCTGTGCTGCGCAACGAGATGTCTGAAAAGCGCGTTATGAACGGTAAAATTCTGAACGACAGTGAGTTTGCGGAAGCCTACAAAACGATGGGCAAGATTTATACCGTTTCTGAAAACGCGCTCGGATGGATTTACGAACATATTGACAACAAGAGTTTCTTGGACAGTATTTCCCTTGTGAAAGACAAATCTGCGTTCAGAAGTATCTGTCGCGACATTTATCCCGACTTTTTTTTCAAAGAGGTGAGTGTCAACGAATTGGAAATGCTTGACACGAACAGCATTGTCTATCCTTGCGTCATAAAGCCCGCGGTAGGCTTTTTGAGCAAAGGAGTCTTTGTGGTCCACAATGCGGAAGATTATCGCAAGGCTGTGGAGTCGCTGTTGAGCAATTTTGCCCATGCCAAAGCGGATTTCCCTGAATTTGTGGTTGGCAGAAGCCGTTTCTTGATAGAGGAGTACATTCGTGGCGAGGAATATGCCGTTGACACCTACTATGACGAAAACGAGACTCCCGTGATTCTGAACATCTTCCATCACAAATTCATGGACGAGTCTGACACTTCCGACCGCCTCTATATGACGAGCAAGGGCTTGTTCGACCGCTATGAGGAGCCGTTCACCCGGTTCCTCACCAATCTCAACAAGACGCTTCATTTGCGGAATTTCCCGATGCATATTGAGTTCCGTTACGATGGGAAGAAGGCGGTGCCGATTGAGATCAACCCGCTGCGTTTCACAGGCTTCTGCTTGAACGAGTTACAGGTATTCGTCAGTGGTCAGCATCCGATGCTTTCTTATTTGCGTGGCACACACGTCACCAAGGAAGAGATGTGGCTCGGTAAGGAGAACTACACCTATGCCTTCACCGTGTTGGATTTGCCGGTCGGTTGTGAGGAAAAATCCTTCGATGAGGAGAAGTTTCGTGCCGATTATCATGAGGTTATCGACGTGCGTCTTGTCCCTGACAAGACATCAGGCGTAGCGGCCACCGTTTTCTTGCGCACCGAAACGGAAAACGAGGGACAATTCGACGGGATTATGAGTTTGGACATGCGGGAGTATATGCGGTAATCATTCCACCGCCCGCCACACAATAAAGTTCACCTTCTCGAAAGTCTTGCCGGTTTTGCGTGCGCCCCAAGTGGTTGTTTCGGTCGTGTCGTCCGATTGCGTGCGGCAGAAGCCGTAGGCGTCGGCTCCGATAAGGTAGATGGCGTTTTGCACGCCGAGGTCTGCGAGGGCTTGCGCGAAGTCGTGCAGGGATTCCTTTTCCATGCTGCTCACGGTCACGATGGTGCCGTCATACTCGCAGAGAGCGTGGCGCAGGGTCTTGTTCTTGGGCTTGTTCTCTACCATTTGCCCCTCCAACACCAACGGATACTGCCGGAAGAAGTAGCCCTCCTTTTCTGTGGCCTCTTCCAGCAACGGGGTGCTTTCGGCCATGCCGAGCTGTATCTTGCCGTCGATGATGGCGCAGAAACCCTTTTTGGAGCGTCCGCGGGATAGCATGTCGCCTTTGAGGACGTATGCGCCGAGGATTTCATGGTTGTCGGCGCGGATGTCGGCGGCCTGAAACGCCAGTACGAGCGTGTTGTCTTTCGGGTCGGGATAGCCGATGCAGAGCTCAGGGACGGCGTTCACGGGCGCGTAGATGCGCATCTGCACGTCGTTTACGGAGGTGTCGCGCATGAGGACGGTGGCGTCGGGTTCGCTCTTGACGACGGTCGGGGCCACGGGCGCGGATTCGATCTCGTCCACGGTTGTTGTTGCGGCATCCTCGGATGTTCTGCCCACCGACAGCGCGATGAGGACGACGGTCAGTCCGGCGAGTGCTATCGCAGTGGTCCAGAACCACCAGCGGCGGTAGATCGGTCGTCGCAGTGTCTCAGCCGGCTGGTCAGCGTTTCCGATGATGCGTATCTCGTTGTCTTTTATGTCGTTATAGTTGCTCATAACTCTTTTTCAAAATATTTCTTCAACTCCCTTAAGGCCTCCTTGGAGGCCTCTAAGCTGAAGTTGAACGTGTGGCTGTCGGACAAGACTATCTGTTTCTTGGCCGGGTTGATGTAGTGTACGAAATCCATATTCACAATCAGGCTTTTGCCGATGCGCACGAACAGTTTCCCGTCTGTATGGAACTGTTTGTGAATCAGCTCTTCAATAGTGCCGAGTTGCAAGGTCACGGTGCGTTTCTCATGGTTGCGGGTATAGATGTCCGAGTAGTTGCCCTCGCTGGCGACATAGACCAGACTTTCCGCCGGGATGCGGATCAGCTCGTTGGCGTTGGATATGGTCAGGAAGTCGGACATTGTTTCGAAATTTGTTGCAAAAATACGATTTTTCCGCTGTGGAGACGATTCAAGAAACCTCTCCATAGCGGAAAACGGATCAATAGTACCAAGAGGACCAGCGCCAGTCTTGGGTCTCTTCCGAGCGGTCGTAGTCGCAGGCGAGGTCGCAGAAGGTCTCCCGAACCGATTTGTTGAAGATTTCGTATTCCCAGTAATCGTTTTCCTTGATGGTGACCAAATAGGGCTTTCTTTGTTGACTATGCAGAATCTTGCATTTGAGCGATAGGATGTTGTCTTGGGTCTCGTTCAGGGCGATATCCAGCACTTCATCGACGCGTGCGTTGACCCGTGCTTCCAGCGCTTCGTCGCTGCCGGGGGCGCCGTGACCGTAATGTGTGCCCCAATTGTAACCGTATTCATAGTAGTTGAGCGCCCAAGCGTGGCCGATACCGCTTCGGAAGAGTCCCAAACCGTACGCGTAGGCGGCGTTGGCGCGCTCCTCCTCCGATTTCGCGTTCTTCATCAGATGCTGCAGTTTCAGCATCACCTTGCAGAAGGTCGCCTTGCCGGGATTGTCGGCGTAGGCTTTCGCCGGATTGAAGGGGAGCCGGAATTTCGCCTGCTGCTCTTTCCGCGTGATCCAGCCTTCGGTGAAGGGATTGTGCTCGCTGTCGATTTCCGTGTAGATGTTCTGGGTGCGCAGGAATTTCGGGCTCACTCTCTTCAGATAGACCAGTGCGGAGTCGTATCGTTCCACCCGCATGAGTTTGGTGGCGATGAGTTCGTAGTAGAAGTTGAGGTCGCGGTAGTTGTTTTGGATGACGAACTTCTCGGCCGCAGTTTTGCCGCCCGACTTCAGAAACTGGACGTAGCGCAGCAAGTCCTGCAGGTCGGCGGTGTCGATGCTGGTGAAGAAGTCGGTGCGGTAGTCCAAATTCAAAAACCATAAGGTGCTGTCTGCCACTATCTTGGTGCACGGTTCACCCATTTCGTGAGGTTCCAGGTAGGTGTCAAAATCCGCTTTACGATAAATCGGCGGATGGATGTAGGTGGCCCCCCAACGGTTGGTGCCCCGGTGCAATTCGCCCTTGCGTATCATGGCGCGCTCTTTCTTGAACGGAGACACCACCTCATCGTGCAGATTTTGGTAGGCCATACATTTGTAGGACATTTTAAGTCGTTGAAAATGAGGAATTACGCCCAAAAGGAGGGTGCGGCGCAGCACCTTGACGTGATGATTGGTCGCGCTGGGCTTGCAGAAGGAATCATAATCATTGTTAGTAAAGCAATCCTCCGGATCTTCCGAGTTGATGATGTTGACGATCCATTTCAGGTCAGGATAGAGCGCATCTTCGTATTTGTCGTCGATGTCAGTCCGTAAAGCATTGAACATCAGTTTCATCATTCTGATATTGTCTTTGACGGCCTTGCTGCCTTTCTCCTTTTCGGCTTTGCCAATCAGGGAGAGGGCGGCGTTCAGGTCGCCATCGATGAAGGCGAGGGCGGATTGGGCGGACCGCCACAGAGCTGGATTGTCCGTCTTTCCCTCTTTCAGGATTTCATTCGACAACTTGTTGAAAGCCAAAGATTTTGCGGTTTCGGGCAGGATATATTCCGACATGCTGTAGTAATCATAGTAGGGGGTGTTGCGCCTTTTATTATAGACGTGGTCGAAATAGGTGTTGACGAACTCTTGGATCATGAACTCAAACGCCTCGCTGTTAGTGTTTTGCTGATAAATGTCCCGAAGCACTTTGACATCGTAGTGCAGTTTAGGATTGAAGTAGCCGATGGCGGCGTAGGCGACGGCGGCTTCGGCATCCCGATCCACGCGGCGGAGCGCACCCCCGTAGTAGTTGAGGCACTGGCTCCTCAATATGCTCTTCGGCATCGTTTTGCCGTATTTTTCCCATACACTGATACATCGCTTGTAATCACTGCCATAGAAATACTTCCGCATCACCTGCAGGATGAAGCGATGTCGGATTTGCGCATTTTTACATTGGTCGATGACCGTCTCGTCCAGTCTTCCCACCTGCGAAATGCTGAGGTCGTGTAGAGGTTCCTCGTTTTCATTCCACCACCCCCGATAGCGTTCGCCTTCCTTCTCGTCGTAGAACCATGCAGACTGCTTCCAGCTGATTTCTTTGATATAGGCGCTGTCGGAGGTCTTCAGCAACATCCAGTATTGCAACGCTTCTTTGTCGTTGTGGTCGATGAGATAGCGGAAAAAGGCGTTTCGGCTGTGGCTGTCGAGCAGCATCACGTCGTAGAGCGCGGCTTCCACCTCCATTTTGGGCACTTTTTGGTGTACGTAGTTGTGCCAGAAGGTGATATTCTCTTCGCGGAAAGCGCGGTTGAGATTGTTTTGCCAATTCTCGTCGGCGCTGTTGTATCCGGTGTAGAAAATCCAATGGCGGTCGGGCTCCACAAGGTATGCACCGTCGCCGCAGGCAAAAGCCGAAAAGGAGCCGAGTAGGCAGAAAATGCTAATCAAAAAAGGCCTTGATTTCATCGTCGGAGTATTTTGAAAGTTGTTTGTTGTCTAAATGGTAAAGCACAATGGGCATGTTGCCGTAGTGTTTTTCGACTAATGCTTTGGATTTCAGGATGGTTTCGGCGGAGACCACTTCGTGGCGGATGTATTTGGTGGTTTCTTCCTCGCCAACCGGCGAAACAGCGTACATGTTGCCTTTCAGATGTTTGAGGTTGGTGGAGTCATAGAGTTCGCCATAGTCGCCCCGGTTGAGCCGCACGAACTGGTGGTTGCCGTCGAATTCCACATCCCAGGAGAAGTCGGGTAGGGCGAGCTTCAGCGGCAGGGCGTATTTTTTGAGGTATTTGGTGTATTTTTCCACGTCTTTGACATCCAGAATGGAATTTTCGGTCTTGAAATCCTTGAAATTTCCGGTGTTGTAGCACATCAGCACGCCGTAATCGACGGCAGGGGGCTCTTGCGCGAGTTGGTGCAGACGTATGGTGGAGGAGATGGCGATATCCTTCTTGAAGTACTCTTTCAGCGCGGGGCGTATTGCTTTAATGAACTGGAAATAGGCGTCATGAGTGCTTTCCGTCCAGTCGCAGTCGAACTGCACCTCGTTGATGCTGATGTTGTTCTTCTTGCACATCGCATAGACACGATGTGCGAGGTTGTCGGTGAACGATTCGTACTCCTTGATGGCTGCCGGGGTGATGAAGATGACCGGCACGATGTGCAGGTTGCCGAACGATTTCTCGGCGATGCTGACGGTGGCCACGGGCGCGCATTTGTCGCTGGAGTACTCTGTCGGGTTGATGTCCACGTCGAAAAACCGCAGGTAAACCGTCCGGATGTCGTTTTTCTCCAGGAACTCCTGGCTCTGTTCGTCCAAGCTGAACCAAGTCTGCCAGTAATAAACGGCGTTTCCGCTGTGTTTCAGTTTGTTGCTGTTCGGGTTGTTCTGCTGGCAGCCGACCGTGCATACCAGCAAAAGGGCGCAGAATGCGATACACTTTTTCATTGTTTTAGGGCTTTAAAATCGGGTGCAAAATTAGCACTTTTGTATGTCCGGATTTCACGCGGGAGGTGTCCAGTGTATGAAATGGTGATTTTGTTGTATGAAATGGGGAGGGGAGCGTGTGTTGTCGGTATGACAAGTAGAGGGTGTGTCAAAAGTCCAAAAATCGGCATTTTTCGATTTGTAACTATCTGATAATCAAATAGCAATTTTTGCCAAAACAGACTTATGACACACCCTCTACGTTTCTTTCGTTTTTCGGCTTGCCGCCGGAGGGTTTCTTCGGCATGCGGCCCGCCTTTTTCAGCGCGTTGGAGAGGATCCATTCGATCTGGCCGTTGGCGCTGCGGAATTCGTCGCCGGCCCATTTCTCGATGGCCTCGAAGATTTCGGAATCCACCCGTAATGCAAAATTTTTCTTCATAATGATGCATGGTTTCCATGTCTGGAAGAGGCGGTGTGCCTGTCGTCTCCGCAGACGGGGGTGGTGTTCGGTTATTGGTAAAGGGTTCCGGTGTTGATGACCGGTGAGGCGGATTCGTCGGCGCAGAGCACGACCAGCAGGTTGGAGACCATGGCGGCCTTGCGTTCATCGTCGAGTTCCACGATCTTGTCGTCGGCGAGTTTCTTGAGGGCGAGGTCAACCATGCTGACGGCGCCTTCCACGATCTTCTCGCGGGCGGAGATGATGGCGTCGGCCTGCTGGCGGCGGAGCATCACGCTGGCGATTTCGGCCGCGTAGGCCAGGTAGTTGATGCGGGCTTCCACCACCTCTATACCGGCGATTTCGAGATGTTTGCGAAGTTCGTTCTCCAGTTGTTCGTTGACCTCTTCGCCGCCTGAGCGCAGCGTCACACCCTCGTCGGCGCGGTCCATGTTGTCGTAGGCGTAGAGACCCGCCAACTTGCGCAGCGCGGCGTCGCTCTGCACCCGCACGAATGGGTCGAAAATCTTGGCAGTCGAGATGGCGTTCTCGGAAACTTTGGCGTCAGAATCCACTTCAAAGCAGGCTTTGTAGGTGTCGCTGATCTTCCACACCAACACCAAACCGATCATGATGGGGTTGCCGTTTTTGTCGTTCACCTTGATGGGCTCCACATCCATGTTCTTGGCTCTCAGCGACAACTTTTCCTTGCTATAGAAAGGGTTCACCCAGAAAAAACCGTTCTCTTTCACCGTCCCGGAGTATTTTCCGAAGAAGGTGAGCACCCGTGATTCATTGGGCTGCACCGTTATGAATCCCGCGAGATGCAGGATATAGGTCATCAGAAAAACAAAACCGCTCACGATGGGCAGCAGGATCCATGGCGTGACTTCTCCCTCAGCATCCTTCATGCAGTCGAATCCGGCAAAGCGGATGACAATCCAGAAGAAGAAAACAAGCAGTGCCAAGTTGAGGAAAAGATGCAGGAAACCGTTGTTTCCCGAGGTCATTTGTTTGTTAAACTCTTTGGATTCCATAACTTTATGATTTTTGATTATACATTGAAACAATATCATTTTAATATCACGGCAAAAATACATTTTTTTAAAGCAAAAAGGTGGCATCATCATTTTTTAAAAATTGTAATTTTGCAAATCGGAATTCTATCGTATAATATGCATAAGGAGAGGAATTTACGGATGCGAATAAGGTTCAGGCGGCTTTTGTCGGGCCTGTTATTGGTGTTGTCTGCGGTCGGGTTGAATGCACAGGACAACGGGTTGGTCAATATCAGTTTCGACCCGGAGGCGGATTCTCTCTATTTCGCGAAGGTGAGGAGTTACCTGAACGAAATCCGCAAGGAGCGTCCCACGGTGGCTTTGGTGTTGGCGGGAGGCGGTGCCAAGGGCGCTGCCCATATCGGAGTGCTTAAGTATTTGGAGGAGAAGGGGATGCCGATCGACTTCGTGGCGGGCACCAGTATGGGCGCGCTGATGGGAGGGCTTTACGCCATGGGCTATTCCGCTGGGGAGATCGACTCCATTGTGCGTTCCATTGACTGGAACATGATGATGAGCGACAACATTCCGATGGATTTTTATTCCTACAAGCGAAAAATCTACAAGAACACATATGTCTTGGATGTCCCTTTCACGGGTGCGGAGTTCCTGCGCAGCCTTCCTTCGGGTTTTGTCTATGGTTTGAATATCTATAACATGCTGAGTGCGTTGTCGGTAGGATATCAGGAGGAAGGGATGGATTTTACGACAATGCCGACCCCTTATTGTTGCGTGGCCACCGAAATTGTAACGCAGACGGAAAAACACTGGACGGAGGGACCGCTCATAGATGCGATGCGTTCCACAATGTCGATTCCCGGATATTTCATGCCTGTGCGGGTCGATTCGATGCTCTTTTCCGACGGCGGCACGAAAAATAATTTCCCGACCGACATAGCCAAAGCAGTGGGGGCCGACATCATCATCGGGGTGGAGATGACCATGCCCCGCGATTATTCGAAGGTCAACAATATCGCTGAGATTCTGATGCAAACTATGCAATATTCAGGAGGTTTGGAAGCTCATAATCAGAATGTTAAGAATGCTACGGTATATATCACCCCAGATATTTCAGGCTTCGGAATGTTGAGCTTTGGGGAGCAGGAGGTCGCCACGTTGATTTCGCGCGGCTACCATGCGGCCATCGACCATACTCGTGAAATCGACAGCGTCATCAGCATCGTGGGGAATGGCGGACGAGAACTTCACAACAAGAAATCCATCAACACCGCCCACACCAAGGTCAAAGTCACAAGGGTGGATTACGAAGGTGTCACTTACAAGGAGATGCTATACCTTGATGACAAAATCCGTATGAATGAGGGTGATTTCTATGGCCAGGAGGATTTCGAAATAGCACAGTCCATTATTTACGGCACGATGGCATTCACGCATGTGACTTACCGTTTGGAAAGCGACGGCAACGATGGATACAAGCTGCTCTTCCATTGCGAAAAACGTCCGAACAACTCCATTGGCATCGGCTTACGCGCCGATACACAAGGTTGGTTGTCCATCCTGATAAACATGGGTTTTGGCACAAACAAGATTTATGGTTCCGAGTTCGATGCCACCCTACGGCTGTCCACTTGTCCTTATCTGAAGTTGGATTGGCAATATTTGCCGCTTAAGGGACCGAAATTCGGCGCGATAGCGATGGCACAGTATAATACGATGCTTGGTTCTGAGAATCATGAGTTCAATTATAAGTTTTATGAGCAGCTGTATCATAACGACTTCCGCATTTTCATCGCCGATACCCGTTGGAGCCAGGTCGATCTTAACGGAGGTGTACGTTTGGATCATCTGCCATTTTACCGTATTTTTTCAGAAACTGGCTTCGTTGAGTCTGTGAATTGGTTGAGGTTTTACCCATATCTCTATCTGCGTTTCGTATATGACAATGAAAATGCACGATATTTTCCGGAGAAAGGAGTACGTGTGACTGCCAATTATGACTACAATTTCAAGAATACCCATTTCGCATTGGTGGGTGTTCATGGTGTGATTCCTGTATGTCACTTTTTCACCATCTTGACCTCCTTGAACGGTCGTTATATTTTGGGTGAAGAGAATACTAACATGCTGATGAACAACTATGTGGGAGGTACTTTCCCCGGTCGTTATTATGAGCAACAAATCGCCTATTTCGGGTTTAACGGGGCGAAGGCGTGCGGTAATCTTTTGACTGTCGTTGACCTTGACCTGCGCTTCAGGGTAGCGAAGAAGTGGTATCTGTCACTTATCGGAGCCGCCATGCACGATGGTATGACATTGAAAGCCATGAGCCCTCACGCCATCTATACGGCAGGCGTGCAAGTTGGCTTCAAGAGCAAGCTCGGCCCGCTGATGTTCAACGTGCATTGGAACAGCGGCACCAATAGGGTAGGGGCTTATTTAAGTGCAGGGTATAATTTTTAATATTAATTCAAATCCCAACAAAGGGAAAGGATGTCCCGCCAAGGAAGGTGCAGGTTCTCAGCGGTTTGTTGGTGGCAGAGAGTGCCGGCGTGACACAATACGCCATGCATGAGTTCGGGTAAGCGTTGCAGTGCGTAGCCTACCGATGGGGCGTGCGCAAGCGTCTCTACAAACGGGAACAGACAATTGGAGAGTGATATTTGGAATCCCGCTTCTGAAAGTGTCTCTTTCCGAATCTTCTCCACCACGGAAATGCCTTCTGGATCTTTGGGCAAGTCCATGCAAATCAGTGTGATCCCTTTGCTATTCACGGCTTTGATGTATTCATGGTCGAGGATTTTGGGTGGACAAACGGAGAACAGGATCTGTTTTTCCTTGGTAAGCGCAATTTGTTCTAAAGTGAAGGCATCGAATTTGAACACAAGGTTGCTTAACATCGTGAGGTCGGCGTAAGGTCCGACAAATTCCACTCCAGTATCTGCATAGTCGGTGTCGGAAAAGGGGTTTTGATTGCCGAAACCGTGTTGCATAAACACCTTGATGCCTTGGTTGATGAGCGATTGTATGGCATTGGGAGTGAGAAATCCGCTGTCAGGGGATAGCTTTTCGGGTTTTGCCAGCGCAACGGTAAGTTTGCGTACAGGCGTTTCCACAGCGGCCTCCCATGTCTGGGTTTCCGCGTGTGGGGAATCGTGAAGGATGATGTATTCCATAGTTTAGAGGTTAGAAGGTGAATCTTCGGGTTTCGTCGTCGATGCGTTCGATATAAACGGGGGTGTATTCGTCATTGAGTAGCGATTCCACTTTTTCGGTCCATTCGATGAAGCAGTAGTTGCCGCTGTAGAGGTAGTCTTGGAAGCCGATGCGGGTGGCATCGTCGGGTTCGTCGATGCGGTAGAAGTCGAAATGGTAGAGCGGCTGGCCGTCAGCGGTCCAGTACTCGTTGACGATGGCGAAAGTGGGGGAGGTCATGTCACTTTTCACGCCTAAAAAACGGCAAATTTCCTTGATGAGAGTGGTCTTTCCAGTGCCCATCTCGCCGAAAAAGCCGAATACACGCTCCTGCGGGTGGGCTTCAAGCAAAGCCTTCGCCACCGTGGAGAGATCAGATTCTTTTGCTAAAATAGTATGTTTCATATAGTTATGAATCTATTGCCGTTTCTTTGTTTTTGGAATGGCAAAGATACATTTTTTTTGTTTAAGGTTTAATGGTTTAAGGTTTAGTGGTTAATGGTTAATGGCCTTCGTTGTTGATAAATGCGATCTTGCTTTGTCTTGGGTAGGGCAGACCATTGTTCGCCTTGTTTGAGAATGTCTCTGGTGGGCCAATACGCCCCCTATAATCCTTTGTGATTAATAAATCCTATACCAATCAACCTCTCCATCGGATCCCCCGCAATCTCCCCAATTACACAACCCGCTTCCTCTGCCGCCTCGCGCAACACCTCCTCGAAATGTGCGGCAATCGATCCCGTGAAATGCCATGGGAGCGTGTCGCAGCCGGGATAGTAGCTCTTTTGCTTGTTAAAAAAGGTGGTGAAAGCCTCCTTCACGATTTGTCGGATCGCGGGTTCTGCGATGTTCTCTTTCAGGAACGGCGCGAACTGCGACAGGAACAGATTCGGCTTCGGCTCTTGGTAGAGCTTGTGCAGCACGAGTTCGCGGTTGAGACGGTATCGTTCCTCGAAGGCCGTGCAGACAGGGTGGGGGAGCGTGTCGGATAAGTACCCGGTAATCAGCTGTTTGCCGAGGTCGGTGCCGCTGCCCTCGTCGCCCAACATCCAGCCGAGGGAGGGCGCGCGGCCTACCATCTCTCGCCCGTCGTAATGACAGGAGGCCGCGCCGGTGCCGAGGATGCAAACGATGGCCTCCCGCGCGCCCGCAAGCGCGTGACAGGCGGCCATCAGGTCCGACCAGACCCGGATTTCGGCCATCGGGAAGAACATGCGCAAGTAACTCTCCATGCGCCTGGCGTTCTGCGGGGTGGCGCACCCTGCCCCGTAATAATCTATCCCTCTGATGGTTGCCTCTTTCGGAAACTGCGGTGCCGCTTCTGCAAGGGTGCGCATGATGTCCGCCTCCGGGGTGTAGTTGGCGTTGATGCCCGCCCCCTGGCAACGGAAGAGCTTCCCGTCGTGTAGCAATGCGAAGGCCGTCTTGGTGCCGCCCGCATCGATCAGGAGATGAGCGCCTTTTTGGGGATAATTCATGATGGGTGATGGGTGATTAAAGGGTAAAGTCATAGTCAAGGATTTAGATGCGGCAAAGATACTATTTTTACTTTGACACCGATGGTTGATCTGAAAAGGTTTTCGCAAAAAAATAATCGACATGCGATTATGGAAAAAAATGTACTTTTGCATAATCTATCAAAAAAGCATAGTTTTTTTTGTGAGACCTTTGTGGATAATATTAAAACACTTAAAATCAAATAATTATGACAAATACAGTTTTGTTAATCATCGCTGGGGTGGTTTTCCTTATAGTCGTACTCGCCATCTGTTACGTAAAGGCTCCACCGAAAGACGCATACGTCATTTCCGGTCTTTCTCGCAAACCGCGAATCCTCATCGGCAAGGGCGGGCTCCGCATCCCCGGCCTCGAACGGGTCGATAAGGTGTTCCTCGGACAGACGAGCGTTGACATCAAGACCTCCACACCGGTTCCTACCAACGACTTCATCTCCGTCGTGGTGGATG
>Ga0310694_10000734_pt1 | contig 41170 bp, 33 predicted proteins | sample 174DNAGHGhighgp2_FD_203884 | JGI IMG/M metagenome (GOLD analysis project Ga0310694, IMG submission 203884) | Sheep rumen microbial communities from Palmerston North, Manawatu-Wanganui, New Zealand - 1742 DNA GHGhigh gp2 (v2) (version 2) | ecosystem: Host-associated > Mammals > Digestive system... | reverse complement strand
TTGTCTTCGGTAAACATGCAATAAAAGTTTGTGTTTTTTGTTTTTTTTGTCATTATAAAGATACAACTTTTATTGCTAATTACCAAATAACCAATTAGTTAAAATTCATCGAACTCACGTTATTTATGCTACAAAGATATAACTATAAATCGCATTTACAAATTTTCTTTTAAATTAATTGGTATATATGTAAATTTTCTGCTTGATTATTTTGTTAATTAGTTGCTTTGTTTTTACTTTGCAGTAAAATTTTTAAAAGTGGCGGCAACACTACAATACGGCTTAAGAATTATGAAAGATTTAATAAATGAATTTACTTTAGAAAAGGAGTGTGAGTACAAGGGTGAATGGCACGTTCGGCACATTAGGATTGTGCTTCTGCAAAAACTCCGTGAGATTCCAAAAGGCAAAATCACGTAAGATGATATAATTCTCATTCAAGTAATCAACCCACTCTTCATTAATCACTATTTCGTCTCCATAAATAGCATACAGACAACCATTCTCATATCTCTGTGATTTAGCCACCACATCCTCGTCATAGGTGTATCTAATCCATGGAGAAAGAAATCTGTATGGCACATTTAAAGCAAAGACTCTCAGAAATTTCTTCGTGTCTTCAATATTGACAAGTAATTGATCTTTAATTTTTTTCTTGTCTGAATCAATTGAAATCTGAAGTTCCTTTTGTATTTCCAATGATTTGGTGAACAACGAATCCGCTTTCCCAAACGATAGCTTGAAATAATGAATTGGATACCATGATTCAGCCACCATTCCGGCAATGATTTCCCAAAATGAAACCCTTGTTTTCCTCTCTTTCACCACAATATCCAACAAAGCTACAAACCAATAGAACTTATACGTGGCAGTGGTGTTATTGAAGATCCCTGCAAGGATGGAGACGGGGAGGTGCTTGTTTTGTGGAAGTAGCATGTCTTTGTATTCTAAAATTTGTTTGTTAAATCATTGAATTGCGTTTCGCGAATCCAAATATATTCTTTTTTCTTTAAAGAAGAGTGAAATATCCTCTTTCACTTCCTAATAATTTTAGCTTTTCCCATAAACGAACAGATTTCCTCTGCCAGGCGGTTCAGGTTATGGAAACAACTGTAATCGCTATTAGAGGGAACACCGTTCACATCTGGCATTTGATCGAGTTCCCAAGGCGCAAGGATGAGCAGACTACCGTTGGCACAAGCGTCGAAACGTTGACGCTCGGGTTTCCAATAGGGCGTGATGGGTTCTTTCTGTATATGAATGAGCGGATAACCCTTCTCCAAACACTCGTTCTTCATCTGCAGTTCGCCTCGTGAGATGCCGGGCGTCACCATCACCGTGGAGCCATCAAGGATAGCTGCCACCCACTGGTCGTGCTGGCGAGCATAGTCGTCCGTCTCTTCATAGGGTTGCCCCGTCGTGGGATGCTTGCGGTGGCACTGCACCTGTATCTTGCGGGCCCAACGCAACAGGAAGAGGTTGCCAAATGCCCCATAACTACGCCCCGCCAACTGTACATGAAGACAGCGCCTCATCACGTCGGGCATTGCGCGTCGCAAGAGTGCTCGCCGCGGATTGTCCTGCACATAAGCAATCATCGCCTCCCGGTGCCGCTCATCAATGCAGACCGTGTCGTCGTAGTTGTCATCAAACAAGGGACGGCGCTCACGGCCTACTAGGGCGTAGTATTCTTGCCGCTGTTTTTTGGAAAGGTTGTTGATAAGTGCATTCTCATCACGGTGAATTAGAGCCTTCTTTCGCAACCATTCAGGATACGCCTTAGAATCGACCAATATCGGTCGATTCTCAACCCCATTCATTTTTCTCCACCTACTAGTGCAAGCCGCCTTAAACGCCTGCAAGATATCCCCCAGATTCCACTCCATAGGCTCCAGCACCTCTATCACCCCGTGGAAATGGTCGGGCATGCATACGCAGGCATGGGTCACCACATGGTTGCCATGCGCCGCTTGCCTCTCTGAGGTCTCTCCCCAAAAACGGAGCAGGTCCTCCCCAAGCGTTGTCGGGACAAGTTTCTCACAGCCATTCTCAGACATAAACGATGCAAGCAATGGCTCCCTTCCTCTCACCACCAGCGTGATGAGATAAACACCCTTGCCATAGTAGTTGTGGCCGGGATTGCGCGGACGATAAGATGTGTTCATCATTACAGGTATTTCAAAACGACAGATCTTTTTTTTGCAAAAGTACAAAAATTCCTTTAAAATCGCTCCATGATTCATTCTCTAAATATTTCAAAATCACAGAACATTCATCTGACCTTATGGGAGTAATTTCTATACATTGAGATTTTAACAAGCGACTTGTCATTACAATTAAAATTCGTAACTTTGCATCTCAATCATATAGACTATGTACACACAAGAAACGAAATACGAACCTTCTCATACGATCAGACAAAGCAATTTATTTGCCATCGACAATGACAAGGTCATAGAAGTTCACTCTATTTTCACCGTTGTTCAAAACAATGGTCATGAGACAGACTCTTTCGAAGAACAACTCAACCGACTCAAAGCCGCTTATTCTTCTTGGTGTACTGAGAAGAAAAGCACCAACAGCACCTTGTTCATTCGCTTTTTTGTTTCCGATATAGCCAATCAAGCCTCATTCATCCAAAGCAAAGATTTTGCCAACTGCGCCATCAGCATTGTACAGCAACCACCGTTGGCTTATCACACAAAAGTCTCCATGTGGTGTTATGACATAATCGGACAAAACATTGTTTCTGACGGTGTTTTTCACTTCTTTCAAAACAATGGATACACTCACTACTGGACAGCCAACAGATGTTTAACAGAAGGCGATTCTGCATTCCAAACCCATCGTCTTCTCGAAACCTACGAAGAAGATTTAACTAAAGCAGATATTCAGTTTGCAGATAACTGCATAAGAACCTGGTTCTTCGTACAGAATGTAGATGTCAACTACCAAGGAGTTGTAAAAGGGAGAAAAGAGAACTTTGAGACTATCGGGCTCACTCAAGACACACATTACATCGCCAGCACAGGCATTGAAGGGCGAACCGTCCAACCTTCTTCATACGTCCTACTTGATGCCTATGCCGTAAAAGGACTTCAAAAAGGACAACAGCAGTATCTATATGCCAAAGAGCACCTTAATCCAACCTACGAATATGGTGTCACCTTCGAACGAGGAGTAAAAGTCATGTATGGCGACCGTGACCACCTATACATATCGGGAACTGCCAGCATCAACAACAAAGGTGAAGTAATGTACGTCGGAAACATTAAAAAACAGACCTTTCGGATGCTGGAGAATGTGGAAGCTCTGCTTCATGAAGGAGAAGCCGAAGTATCGGACATCGCAATATGCATCATTTATCTGAGAGATATGGCTGATTATCAAACCGTAAAAAAAATAATTGACGAATCCGCATTTAAAACATGCGCTAAAACATTTGTGTTAGCACCAGTCTGCCGTCCCACTTGGCTGATTGAAATGGAATGTATAGCCATTCGTGCCAATAAAAATGAAAAATACAAGAATTTCTAATACAATTATTAGCGAATTACGTTTTTTTTTCTTATTTTGCAAACTAAATAAATCAGCGTTCAGAACAAATAAGAAAAAATAGATAACCACAAATATATATGCCAATGAAAGATATTTTTCAATTAGAATATGTATTAGGGAAGATTTCACAGAATGTATTGTGGAATGCATTGAGTACGGCAGACGGCTTAACTTGCTGGTTTGCCGATAGAGTTGAAGAGAAAGAGAACATTTTCACATTTTATTGGGGAAGAAGTTGTCAAAGTGCACAAATGCTTCTAAGCAAACTAAATAGCCATGTCAGATTCCGTTGGGATGATGAAGATGACGGACGATCCTACTTTGAGATGAGAATCAGCATGTCTGAGATATCGGAAGACATAACACTCACAATAACAGACTTTTGCGAATCATCTGACGACATGGAAGATTTAACCAGCTGGTGGAATAGTCAGATTGAAAAATTGCAAAAAGCACTTGGGATGTAGGTAGAACAAAGTAAATTCATTAACTTTGCGCTAGTTTTATAGAATATGTAATGCATATCAAAAAATTATACTCCTACTTAATTAAAAGTTACCTTGGTACATTCCTGGCGACGTTCCTTGTTTGCTTGTTCGTTGTCTTAATGCAGTTTTTGTGGAGATACGTAGATGAAATGGTAGGTAAAGGTCTGGAAATCTCCGTATTAGCCGAGTTTTTCTTTTATGCAGCTCTGTCATTATTCTCCATGGCACTGCCTCTTGCTATCCTACTCTCTTCATTGATCACCTTTGGAAACTTGGGAGAAAGATTGGAATTACTAGCCATGAAAGCTGCTGGCATCTCCCTCTTCCGAATCATGAAACCATACATCATCTTCATATCGATTATTTGTGTGGGAGCCTTTTTCTATTCTAATGCAGCAATGCCGAAAATACAGACCAAACTCTGGACATTGCTGTTCTCCATGAGACAAAAATCTCCAGAAGTAGAAATTCCAGAAGGCTCATTCTATCAAGGAATCAATGGGTATCATATCTACGTACGAGAAAAAGACAAGAAGACCAAAGTACTGAAAAACATCATGATATATGATTTTACAAAAGGATTTGACAACTCCGTAGTACTAGCCGCAGACTCAGGAAAACTACAAACAGCCAGCGACAAACAAAGTTTGCTTCTCTCCCTCTACTCCGGAGAGTCATTCGAGAATCTGAAAAATCAAAGCTCAACGAATAAGAATGTTCCCTATCGTCGGGAAACCTACTCATACAAACAACTTCTTATTGAATTTGACGCAAATTTCAACAAGGTGGATGAATCGATCATGTCCAACCGATATATGGGCAAAGACCTCGATGCTTTGACCAAAGCTATCGATTCCATGCATCATCACTCCGATAGTATCACACACTCTTATTATGACCTCTATCAGAAACAATATTTCGAAAGAGGACTGCTCAATATCTCAACCATCTATCTGACTGATACCATATCCACTTACCAGCGATATAATTTGGAGAAACTACTGAAGGCACATCCAACCAACATTCAGATAGAGATGATCCAAAGAGCCATGCAACAGATAACCCGCAATAAAATGGATATGCCTTTCATTCATAGCGTAAAAGACAATAATGACAGACGTATTCACCGATTTGACATTGAGCGACATAGGAAATTCACCCTTTCCTTTGCCTGTCTTATCTTTTTCTTTATCGGTGCACCATTAGGTGCCATCATCCGAAAAGGGGGATTAGGATTACCTGTTGTCATCTCCGTCATATTATTTATCATATATTACATTATTGATAATACAGGCTACAAGATGGCCAGAGAAGGTGTATGGCGAGTATGGCAAGGTATATGGCTGAGCTCGTCTATCCTATTCCCTTTAGGCATCAGTCTTACATATCTGGCGGCAACAGACAGAACAGTTAATCTAGGCAACTTGCTTTTTGTCACAAAAATCAAAAAACTGCTGTCGAAGATTTTAAAGAAAAATAACAATCAAGAACTAGAATCAAACAAAAAACCAATTATAAAATTTCATTCTAATGAACAATTATAAATTAGATAGTATAGAAGATGCTATAGAAGACTTTAAGCAAGGTAAATTCCTCATCGTAGTTGATGACGAAGATCGTGAAAACGAAGGCGATTTTATTACCTCTGCAGAATTGATCACAGAAGAAAAAGTAAATTTCATGTTAAAAGAGGGACGAGGTGTCCTGTGCGTTCCAATCACACTTTCCAGATGTGAAGAATTGAAGTTGGAGAAGCAGGTTATCAACAACACCTCCATGCTTGGTACCCCATTCACAGTCACTGTGGACAAACTAGCTGACTGCACTACGGGAGTATCCACACACGACAGAGCCGCTACCATAAAAGCTCTTGCCGACCCTAAATCAACAGCAGAAACATTTGGTCGTCCTGGTCACATCAATCCATTATATGCGCAAGACAAAGGTGTATTGCGTCGTGCAGGCCACACTGAGGCTGCCGTTGACCTTGCACGAATGGCTGGACTCCACCCCTGTGCAGCTCTCATCGAGATCATGAATGAAGACGGCACAATGGCTCGAATGCCACAACTCATTGAGAAAGCAAAACAATTCGGCATAAGAATCATCACAATCAAAGATCTAATTGCCTATAGAATACAAACCGAATCATTGGTTGAAAAAGGTGAAACCGTTCACCTACCAACCAAATACGGTGATTTCATGCTCACACCATTTCGTCAGAAATCCAACGGACAGGAGCACATGGCTCTAACCAAAGGCACATGGAAGAAAAACGAGGCCATTATAGTCCGTGTCCACTCATCATGCGCCACAGGCGACATCTTCGGATCCCTACGTTGCGAGTGCGGTGAACAATTGGAAGAAGCCATGAAACGCATTGAGGCAGAAGGTAAAGGCGTACTAGTCTATATGAATCAAGAAGGACGAGGCATTGGTTTAATGAACAAAATCAAAGCCTACAAACTACAAGAAAACGGCTATGACACCGTAGATGCCAATGTCCACTTAGGATTTCAACCCGACGAACGAGACTATGGCGTGGGAGCACAAATCCTACGAGAACTGGGAGTCTCCAAGATGAAACTGATGACAAACAATCCTACCAAACGAATTGGGTTGGAAAGCTATGGATTGAAAATCGTCGAAAACATACCTATAGAAATTCAACCAAACAAATATAATTTTAACTACATCAAAACAAAAAAAGAAAGGATGGGACATGATTTACATCTATAAATCGCACAAAACATTTATAGATAATGCATGTTCATGACAAAAAATTTGCGAAAATCATCGTAAAAAAGAAATAACAAACTATTTTTGTACAAAAATAAAATTATAATATGGTACTATTACAAGCAGCAGAGGCTGAAGTTGCAAGCCTCAACCTAATGGATATGGCAATGAAGGGAGGATGGATTATGATTCCTCTATTGTTACTTTGCATTATGGCAATCTATATATTTATAGAGCGCCTCATCGTTATCCGAAAAGCAAGCTACAAGGACCCTTCCTTCATGAATAAAATCAAGGATTACATCAACGAAGGAAAGATTGATGCCGCACTGACATTATGTAAAAACACAGATACGCCATATTCAAGAATGGTTGAAAAAGGAATAGAGCGATTAGGCCGTCCAATGAATGACGTGTTGGTAGCCGTTGAGAATGTAGGTAACATCGAAGTAGGTAAACTGGAGCGTGGTCTATCCCTATTGGCAACAACCGCAGGTGGTGGCCCTATGATCGGATTCCTTGGTACAGTTATAGGTATGATTCAAGCCTTCTTTAACATGGCCAATGCAGGTAATAACGTAGATGTGACCTCCCTGGCAGATGGAATATACACCGCCATGGTAACAACAGTGGCTGGATTGATTGTAGGTATCATTGCATTCTTTGCCTACAATTATCTAACATCGAAGGTAGATACAGTTGTAAACAACATGGAAGCTCGCACGCTGGAATTCATGGATATTCTAAACGAGCCAGCTAACTAATTCAGGAAAGGATGATACTATGGCACTAAAGAGAAGAAATAAAGCAGAGGCTGGATTTAACATGTCGTCAATGACCGACATTATATTCCTACTCCTCATATTCTTTATGCTGACATCCACGGTTGTACACCCTAATGCCATCAAACTGATGCTGCCACAAAGTTCCGAACAGACATCAGCCAAGCCGCTCACCCGTGTCACCATTGACAAGGAGTTAAACTACTATGTGGCATTTGGAAAAGACACCGAGAGACCCGTTTCATTTGATGAGATTGAGCCATTTCTTCTTCAAATTGAAAGCGAAGAACCAGAAATGTATGTAGCACTTTATGCTGATGAGTCAATTCCGTACGGAGAAGTTGTTAAAGTGCTGAATATTGCGAACAAAAATAAATTCAAATTGGTCATTGCAACAAGACCAATGGATAAATGATTTTTTTTGCATTAGATGGACAAATACAAAAAAGCTCAGATAATAGCAGCCATCGGAACCATATTGTTCCACTTAGGAATCCTAATCCTACTGCTTAACACCTACCTCAGGCGCGAAGTTCCTCAAGAGGAAGAAGGCCTGGAGGTAATGTTCGGTATGTCTGATGATGGAGGAAACGATTATTTCGAACCTACTCCAGCCAGCGAGATAGCCGACCAATTAGCAGAAACGATGCCCGACCAAGCTGTGCAGCCAAGCGATGAAGCCTATCAAACTCAGGACTTGGAAGAATCCGTAACAATGAAAAACGTTAAATCGGAGGAAGAGAAGAAAAAAGAAAAAGAATTAGCTGAGAAAAAAAGACAAGAAAGACTCAAACAACAAGAAGAGCAACGAAGAATTGCTGAAGAGAAAAGGAAAAAAGAGGCCGAGCAACGTCGCCAGGACAGCATCCGCAATGCCATTGCCCAAAAGACAAACGTATTTGGCAAAGGCGGTGGTAGCACAGGGATAGAGAGTGATACCAAAGGAACGGGAGGCAACACATCGGGGTCAAAAGGGAATCCGTTCGGCAGCAATACCTCTTCTAACACAAATGGATCATCAAGTGGAGGTGGCAACAACTCCTTCTCATTGGAAGGTCGTTCACCTATAGGAAAGATTGTCCGTCCTACCTACTCAGAACAAGTAGAAGGAAAGATTGTAGTGGCTATCACTGTGGATAAGAACGGAAACGTCATTGAAGCACACATGTCGAAAGGAACAACCGTAGATAATGCAGCCGTGATCAACGCTGCATTGTCCGCTGCAAAAAAAACAAAGTTCAACCCAATAGATAAGGATAAAAACCAAATCGGTTTGATTACATACGATTTACAACTAAAATAAAGAAAAAGATGATATACGTATTTTTTGCCAATGGATTTGAAGAGTCTGAAGCCATCGTTCCCATTGATATTATGAGAAGAGCGGGACTTGAGGTTACTCTTATTTCTACAACCAATGATATCATGGTAACTGGATCCCACGGAATTGTCATTAAGACAGATGCAAAATTCAACGATGTTGATTTTGAGGATGCCGAATTACTCGTATTACCAGGAGGAATGCCAGGCACCAAAAACCTAGATGCACATGCAGGGTTATGTGAATTATTACAAACATCAGCAGAAAAAGGCATAAAATTAGCTGCCATCTGCGCTGCCCCTATGGTATTCGGTAATCTGGGTCTGCTCAACGGAGAAAAAGCAACTTGCTATCCTGGATTTGAAGAGTATCTTATCGGTGCAGAATACATTGAAAAGAATGTAGTCGTTTCATCGAATCAATTCATCACTTCAAGAGGTGCAGGAACTGCAATGGATTTTGGATTGAAAATCGTTGAAATACTAAAAAACAGTAAGATTGCAGAAGAATTGGCTTCTGCCATAATTTACAGATAACATGAACAAAATAACTTTAATCATAGCATCAATATTTGTCTCCTTCCTTTTCCTACCATCTTGCATTGAAGATGATCAATATGGAGAACCGCTAGAGGTTTACGGAAAAGGAGATAATTCAAGAACAAAAGATATTGTTCCAGAGGAAGAAGAGGAGGAAGGAGAGGATGAGGATACACAAAAATTCACTGAACTAACAGGTCAGTATGATGGAATTCTCTATTCTCCAATCTCTCCAGAAGAAACAAATGACTTGGAAGTAACCGTAAAAGCAAACGAAAACTTGACATTCGATTTAGCATTATATGATGCACTGATCAATGAAATGAAGATAAGCGGACTAGACTTCAAAGGGATACCTTCGAAACACAATGAGAAGAACGATTCTTGGAGTTTCTCATTGAAAGACTTGGATCTCTCTATAGAAGCAACCAAGGGTGGCACTACCCTTCCTATTGAAGCCAATGTAAACGTTAACGGAACTGTTAATCAAAAAGGGAACCTTGAATTTACGGTCGTTATCGAAGAGCCATCCATCACATTGAAATACGAAGGAACTCAGAAAAAATAGGGTTCAGTACTTATATTAATAACTAACTAAAAAACTAAGAGATCATGAAAAAATTAAAATTTTTAGGTTGGGCAATCCTTGCTGGTGCAATGGCGCTCTCATTTAACAGTTGTGGAGATGATGACGACGATGAAATCCTCGACAACGGACAAGAACAGAACGAAGAAAATGGACAAAACGGAAAGCGAGAAGAAGCAAAAGGTGGTAATATCGTTGGAACTTGGGTTTTGGACGTAAACGCATCATCTTCTGATATTAACGCTCCTGGATTAGAAGATCTTATGCAATCAGATCCTGAGATGGCTTCAGAATACGCTAACGCTGCAACGGATATGATTGGAAACACTATAATCTTCAGTGAAGACGGTAGAGTTGAAATGTGGTATGAAGACGAAGATTCACTAAGCGGTACATACAAAACTAACGGTAGCGAATTGGAGTTGACTTTACCTGACGAAAATGGTGTTATGCATACGATGAAAACAGGGGTTGACATTATAAAGGAATTCAGCCAAGGCGAAGAAGGTGAGCAAGACTTTTCTCAATACATGTCAATGAAAGTCACTTCTATGCAATACACAGCAGAAGGCAACAAACTTGTCATCAACATCAACGCAAATGGTTCATTCGACCTAAAAGCGATGATGAGCGCAATGAGCGGAGAAGGATTCGAAATGGAATTTGATTCATCAGAGATGAATCTTCCAGATGTTATCGAATACACATATGCTACCAAACTAGTATATAACAAGAAATAATCAACAGATTATTAGCAGTTTAGACAGGGTGTATCGCTATGATACACCCTGTCTTTGTTTTGTGAAATATTGATTTTTTAGATTTTTTAATGTTGTCTAAACAACATTTTAAGATTATTTAACTAAGATTATTATCTATTGTGTTGTTTGAACAACTAAATTTGCAACGTAATAAAGAACAATATAAACAATTTAAAACAGCAAATTATGATTAAACAGTGGCCTGAAGACAAATGGGCAAGCGAAATTGAGTTAGCTTTCGCTGTCATGAGTGGTAAAGTAAGTAATGCCGTTAACCGAGTATTAACCAGACAACTGCGCAATGCAGAGATTGACATTACGCCAGAACAGTGGTTGGTTCTAATGTGTTTATGGTTAAAAGTAGAAGGGGAACATCCAACACAAAACCAAATTGCACAAGCAACATTTAAAGATCGACCAAGCATCACTCGACTGGTACGTAATTTAGAACGACAAGGATTGATTTACAGAACAGAAAAGGAAGGAGACAAACGAGCCAATTTCGTCAGATTGACAGAAAAGGGCAAAGAACTAGAAATGAGAGTACGAGAAGTGACCCACAGAGGATTAGAATCAATCTTCTATGGATTTAGCGAAGAAGAAATTGACACCGCTATTAAATTATTAGGAAGAGTATTTAACAACTTAGTATAACGAATTAAGTTTTCAAACAGATGAGAGAGATTGCATTAATTATTGTAGGCTTACTCTGGACTGGTTATCTTTCTGCACAAAACGTCTATTCATTAGAAAATTGCAGAAAGATGGCTTTAGACAACAACAAGACGGCCAAAATAGCGCAAGCAGAGAGTGACAAAGCTGAGTATGAACGAAAAGCCGCATTTACAAAGTTCTTCCCAGAGTTATCTATCAAAGGTGCATATGTGCGCAATGGTGAGGAAACAAGTTTGATTGCAGAAGACATGTATTTACCAATCGGAACACTTACAGAAAGTGGGTTCGCATTTACGCCAGACCAGATAAACAACAAATGGGTGAAACTGGGAGGCCTGTCTATTCCATTAGATGCGGATGGAAAGCCATTCGACCCTAGAAGTAATCCTGAGAAAATCATGTGGAAACAATATACTACGATTCCAGCTGATGAGTTAACCTTCGACACAAGGAACATATTCCTAGCATCTTTAAATCTGACCCAACCAGTCTTCATGGGTGGTAAGATTATAGCCTACAATAAGATATGCAAGCTCAAAAAAGAACTTGCCGATAGCAAGCTCAACACATTACAAGAGGAGATACTTGTAAAAACAGATGAGACCTATTGGCAAATCGTTTCACTGAACAATAAGAAGAAAGCCGTTGAAGGATTAATTTCCCTGCTTGAAAAGATGGATAATGATGTCAAAGCGCTAATTGAAACAGGCATGGCAACTAAAGCAGATGAATTATCTGTTTCCGTCAAAAAAAATGAAGCAGAAATGGCTCTCTTCAAAGTTCAAAACGGTATTCAACTATCTAAAATGTTGCTTGCCCAATACTGTGGACTTCCTATGAACGAAGACTACACATTGGAAGATGAGCAAAATGAATCCATTCAATTTTCTGAAACCATGTCTGTTGACATGAACGAAGTATATGAAAAGAGAAATGAGATTAAAAGTCTAACCCTTGCACAAGAGATATATAAACAAAAAGAACACATCGAACGAGCAAAACTGATGCCGACCATCGCATTAATGGGATCCTATGCCGGCACAAACCCAACCATACAGGAAGGATTCGAAAAAAAATTCGGATTTGATTGGCATGTCGGAGTTGTTGTCAACATACCATTGCCACACTGGGGAGAAAACATCTTCACTCTGAAAGCTGCTAAATGCGAATCGGAAATTGCTCGATACAAAGAAGAGGAGGCTAAAGAGAAGATTGAGCTACAGGTTAACCAAAGCCTGCTCAATCACTCTGAGGCACTCCGTAAACTTAACATATCCGCACGTAATCTGGAAAAAGCGGAAGAGAACCTGAAACATGCCACTCTGGGATTTGAAGAAGGCGTGATCCCCGCCGCTAACCTAATGGAGGCACAAACTGCATGGCTCTCTGCCAAGTCTAATCAAATTGAGGCGGAAATCGAAGCCAAGATTAGTGAAATAAACTACAAAAAAGCAACAGGAAACTTGAAAGAAAAATAAAAACGAATTGAAAAATTTTAAATCATAACATCATGAGTAAATATAACAAAGGAAACAACGTAAATATAGCTATCGCTTTTGTTGTACTTTTAACAATCGTACTAGGAATCACATTGATTGGTATCTTCACCATGAAATCCGATTCTGAAATCATTCAAGGAGAAGTGGAATTCACCCAAATCCGTGTTTCTGGCAAGTTACCTGCACGAATTGACAAATTTTGCGTAAGAGAAGGAGAATATGTAGGCGAAGGAGATACGCTGGTTCTTCTGGATAGCCCAGAGATCCAAGCTAAAATGCAACAAGCTCGCGCTGCAGAAAAAGCCGCATCAGCCATCAACCAAAAAGCAAACAAAGGCGCGACAGAAGAACAAATCAAAGCTGCATACGAAATGTGGCAAAAAGCACAAGCTGGACTTGAGGTGGCAAAGAAATCGTATGATCGTGTACAGGCATTATACGAGAAAGAGGTAATCCCTGCGCAAAAAAGAGATGAAGCGGAAGCAAACTACAAAGCCATGCTGGCTACTGAACAAGCAGCTAAATCACAATATGACATGGCTATGAAGGGCGCAACAGACGAAGAGAAAGATGCCGCACTAGCTCAACTAAACAGAGCCAAAGGAGCTGTGGCTGAAGTACGCTCCTATATGTCAGAGACCATCCTCACCTCCCCTATCTCAGGGAAAGTGGCAGAGATATTCCCTCAGAGAGGTGAATTAGTAGGATCTGGTGCTCCCATCATGAACATCATCGATACAGCCGATGTATGGGTTACATTCAACATCCGAGAAAAATATTGTGCTAACTTTGCAGAGGGAACCACCTTCAAAGCAACGATTCCTGCACTAAATGACAAAGAGGTTGAGTTGTGCGTTAATTATATAAAAGACCTAGGTTCATTTGCTGCATGGAAAGCAACAAAAGCAACAGGAGAGTTTGACTCCAAAACATTTGAAGTAAGAGCCATCCCAACAGAGAAAATCGAAGGACTCATCAGCGGCATGTCCGTAATCATAAAAAAATGATTCTTACATTTCAATGGAAAACTATTCAACCATAAAAAGAATTTGGATGATCATGATACGAGAATGGAGGTTACTCACATCTCGTAAACTGTACATATCTGTCATGATTGGTGCCCCCATCCTTTGCATTGTGTTTTTCCTAACACTGATGCAGGATGGTCTTCCTAATGAAATGCCAGTAGCTGTAGTGGATATGGACATGTCTAATATCTCAAGAAGATTGACACGACAACTTGATGCCTTCAAACAGACTGAAGTAGTAACTAAATGCACATCATTCAGCGAGGCAAGAAAACTGATGCAAGAAGGCAAGGTGTACGGCATCTACTATATTCCAGAAGGATTAGAACACGACATCCTATCGTTCAGACAACCGAAGGTCTCTTTCTACACCAACAACTCCTACATTGTTGCAGGATCGCTGTTGTTCCGTGACATGAAGACCTTGTCTGTGTTAGGATCAGCCTATGTAGGTAAAGAAATGCGTACGGCAAAAGGACAGACAGAGGAACAAGCAATGGCAGAGTTGCAACCTATAGCCATTGAGTCGCATTCCATCGGTAACCCATGGGTAAATTACGCTATTTATTTATGTAATGTAATTCTACCCGGCTTACTCTGTGTCATCATCATCATCACCACGGTATATGCGCTTGGATCGGAAGTGAAACAAAAACGGTCCAGAAATCTATTACGCATCGCCAAAGATGATATGTTCACCGTTATCGTCGGGAAACTGTTACCTCATACGTTGATTTACCTTTTAATGATAACACTCATTGAAGTCACATTATATGGCTATATGCAATTCCCTTGTAAAAACGGATTGTGCTCCATGCTGGTCGTATCATATCTATTTGTACTAGCCTGTGAATCACTGGCTGTATTCTTCTATTCCCTGATACCCATCATGAGAATATCTCTGAGCATCTCCGCTTTCTTCTGTATGCTGTCATTTTCCATCAGCGGATTCACATTTCCTGTAAGTGAAATGCACCCAATCATACAGACATGGGCAACGGTATTTCCTCTCAGACATTTCTTCCTACTATATGTGGACAATGCCCTGAACGGAATATCATTCTGTTATTCATGGACCTCCTACTTGGCATTAACATTATTCCTGTTCCTGCCAATTTTGAGTTCGAAACGACTACATACAGTTTATAAATACGATGTTTATGACATCTAAAAAAAACAGCAACATGATAAATCGATTTTTCAAACAGATACGAGAAGGATTTTCTGATTTATTGATAGTCTGGTATGATGAATTCCGAAATGTTTTATCGGACGCTGCAGTGCTTCTTCTATTTTTTGTAGCACCTCTTTTCTACCCCATCGTTTATGGATTGATATACAATCAAGAAGTGGCAAAAGAAGCCAAATTGGTGGTCGTTGACGATTGTAATTCACCCGAATCAAGAGAATTCCGTCGTTTATGTGATGCATCAAGAGATATTCAAGTCGTAGCAATCTGCGCAGACATGGAAGAAGCAAAAGAACTGCTTCGACAAAAAGAGGCATTCGGCATCATGAGGTTCCCAAAAGATTTTTCTAAAAATATCGCCCATAAAGAGAAAGCAACGATTCAACTCTACTCCGATATGAGTAGTCTATTGTATTATAAATGCTTTCTGCTGACAGCTACGGAGGTATCTCTCGAAATGAACAAAGATATACAGATCGCACGCATGAGCAATGCTACTAACCGAGAAGCTGAGGTGGAAACAACGCCTATCGACTACGAAGAAGTGGCAATGTACAACACCCAAAGCGGATTCGACAGTTTCCTATTACCAGCATTCCTAATGCTTCTGATTCAACAGACCTTGGTTATCGGAATATGCGTATTAGCAGGCTCAACCTACGATCAGAAAAAATTTCATCGTATGATGCCAATCTTTCGTCATAAGAGAGGTACATTCAGAATCGTATTTGGTAAAACGCTCTGTTATGTAATGATATATCTAATCATGAGCTTTTATTTGTTGTGGATTGTGCCAATGATCTTCTCATTACCACAAATCGGTAACCCTATAGAAATCGTTGGGTTCATTCTGCCTTATATCATTGCATGTACATTCTTTGGCATGACCCTGAGCATTTTTATCAAAGAAAAGGAAACTGCATACGTAGCATTGGTATTCTTATCCATTATATTCTTATTCATCTCAGGAATATCATGGCCGGGCTCTGCGATACCAGATTTTTGGAGATATGTCAGCTATCTGCTGCCTAGTACTTTTGGCATACAAGGATTCGTCAAAATCAACACGATGGGAGCCTCCATTCCAGACATCTCCTTCGAATACCGTGGTCTGTTAATTCAAATTGTCATATACTTCATTACCGCATGTCTAATATACAGACACAGAATCAATAAAGAGTGCGTGTGATTTTAACTGAAACGCATATACGTATGAAATATTTAATTTTATCGGACATTCATGGAGACTTGTTTCGTTTGAAACAAGTCCTCCATTTTTTTCATACCAATAAGTACGATCTATTAATCATCCTTGGTGATATTCTCAACTACGGACCACGCAATGGCATCCCAGAAGGACTTGATGCTCAAGGCATTGCCGACACTCTCAATTCCCTTTCTGATAAAATTATTGCAGTAAGAGGCAATTGTGACTCGGAAGTGGATCAAATGCTTTTGAATTTCCCGATGATGGCCGATTATTCTCTACTGATAGTCAACGGTAAAAAGATTTTCCTGACGCATGGTCATATCTACAATCCCGAACACCTATCCAAACTGAATATCGATGTTATATGCTATGGTCATACCCATCTTTGGCAACTAGAAAAAAAAGAGCATCTTATCATCTGTAATACAGGTAGTATCACATTTCCAAAGGATAACAGAGAAGCCACCTTTGCCACGTTAGATGAAGACAATAGGCTTCGAATTCGAAATCTTGAAGGTGAAATAGTAAAAGAAATAGAAAGTATATGCTAGGCACAATAGTCAACACATGCACCATTCTTATAGGTAGCACATTAGGTTGTTTATTACGAAAAGGAATAGGCGATAAATATAAAAAAACGTTATTCGACGGACTGGGTCTCTGTTGTTTAGTCCTAGGTATGAACGCCGCATTACCGAATATGTCTAAATCAGAATATCCTGTACTGTTTATTCTGAGCATAGCTATCGGTGGTTTAATCGGCACAAGGCTGAATATAGAAAGCCGAATAGAACAGATCTCACAAAACAACAAAGGTGCCATACAAGGTCTAACAACAGGTGTGTTACTGTATTGCATAGGGACGTTCAGTATCGTCGGACCTGTGTTATCTGCACTGTCACCTAGTCATGGATGGGCTTTCGATGAGCCTGACAACACGTTCTTATATACGAATGCCACACTCGATCTGGTCACCTCAGCTGTTTTAGCAGCCTCTTACGGAAGAATCATGTTGCTCGCCGCCCCTATTCTTTTCTGCTGGCAAAGTTTATTCTACATGATTGCATACTATTTTAGTGCTGCCATGCCTGAACCTATGCGCATTGAACTAAGCATCGTGGGAGGCGTACTAATTATCAGCTCTGGACTTTCTATTCTCAATATCAAGAATTGCAAAACCGTCAATTTACTGCCCTCTCTACTAATTCCTATACTATTCTATACGATAAAAGAATTAATATAAGGTGGGTTTAACAAACACCAAAAAGTTTACTCCCCCACAATTAATTTACACTAACTTTTGTTTAAATAGTGGATTTATAGAACGTACCATAGGCACGCTCTCCCCCACAAAAAACAATCATCCATCTTTTTTGACGAAAAAGCATGGGTTTTTACCTTTAAAATTTGGATATGTAAAAACAAAGTTATAGTTTTGCACCACAAATCAAATGGTTCCTTGGCCGAGTGGTTAGGTACCGGTCTGCAAAACCGTTTACAGCAGTTCGAATCTGCTAGGAACCTCAAGGCGCAATCATCTAGGTTGCGCTTGATTTTTTTAGATAGGATCTAATCTTAGTAAAATTAATAGGGCTAACGCCTCTTGAAACAAGTATCTTTCTATCAAAAATGGCTAAACCTGGTATCACAGTCAACAGATTTTTCGCCACGAGAAATAAAAAATGTAACATGTTGAAAAAGATCAGTCTCTTAGTATTATCATTAGCACCTCACCTATTCTATGCAGAGTCCAATGATAGCACAAGTTATCTGTCCGAAGTGGAGGTCGTAACCAACCTGAAAGAGCGAAAATTCGTCGAAGAACTACCACTGTCAGCTAACACTTTCAGCATGACGCAGATAGAAAACATCAACTCTTCATCAACGAAAGACCTCACCTCCTTTGTGCCTAATTTTCACCTGCCTGAATATGGGTCACAGATGACATCGTCCATCTACGTCAGAGGATTCGGCACAAGAATTGATCAACCCGTTGTCGGCATGATTGTGGACAACATCCCCGTCCTTAATAAAAATGCCTTTGATGCTGATTTGTTCGATCTCCAACGAGCAGAATTCCTTCGTGGTCCACAAGGAACACTTTATGGTCGAAACACGATGTGCGGATTAATCAACATATATACTCTCTCTCCTTTTTCTTATCAAGGTACGCGTCTGAACTTAGATTATTCCACAGCCAACACCTTTAAGATAAAGGCTTCAACCTACCAGAATCCATCTCAGAAATTTGCATATTCAATCGCTGCAAATATGCACCACACCAATGGCTATTTTTACAATCAATACAATGATGATTTATGTGATCCTTCTAATAGCATCACGCTAAGAAACCGACTCATGTGGAGACCAAAGGCATCCTTATCTATTGAAAACACAATTTCTGCCAATCTCCTTCGCCAAGGAGGTTATGCCTACGGTTTAATTATTGATGGCAACACACAACCTATCAATTACAATGACGAATGTCACTATAACCGACTAACCCTGCAGGAAGGTATAGTCATGAAAAAGAAGTTAAAAAAAATGGATTTATCGTCAGTAACTAGCTATCAGTTCCTGAACGACGAGATGCTACTCGACAATGATTTCCTTCCACAGTCCATCTTCACCCTCAATCAAGCGCAGAAGGAACACGTCATAACTGAAGAGGTGATTTTACTATCTAACACACAAAACAAAATCTGGTCATGGAAATCAGGGCTTTATGGTTTTTACAAATACAACTGCATGAGTGCGCCTGTCACCTTTAAGGAAGACGGCATCAACCAACTCATCCTATCCAATGCCAATAAAGGAATACAATCAGCATTTCCTGAAGACCGATTAGATATAGCAGAAAAACAGTTTGCCGTCAACAGTGATTTTACCATTCCGACCTTTGGCATTGCCGCTTATCACCAATCAGAATTCAATGTTGGGAAATGGATGTTTACCACAGGACTTCGCATAGATTATGAAAAGGATAGAATGAGCTATACAAACGAAACGGACATTCACTACATCTTTACACTCCTTATGAAAGATTATAAAAGTCTTTCCTGCACGATGGACGGTGAAACCGAACAAGCCTATTTTGAAGTGTTGCCCAAATTCTCTATTCAATACAATATCAACGACCATAATCACCTATACGCATACGCAGCCAAAGGCTACAAAGCAGGTGGATTCAACACACAAATATTCTCCGATATCCTGCAAAACAAACTTAAAAATGACATCATGCATGATCTAGGCATGCGCTTTGATGGTATGGGGAATGAATCTTACAATACAGATGAGGCCATCTCATATAAACCAGAATACAACTGGACATACGAAATTGGCGGGCACTTTTCCTGGTTAGACAAACAGTTCACCACCAACATGTCCCTTTTCTATATTGATTGCCGGAATCAACAGCTAACCGTCTTTCCAAAGGGTAAAAACACAGGAAGGATGATGACCAATGCAGGAAAGAGCAAAAGCCTCGGTAGTGAAATATCCATCCTTTATTCTCATAAAAACTTACTCCTAAACGGAACCTACGGATATACCCATGCATCATTTACAGAATTCGATGACGGGAACCATTCTTACAATGGGAACTACATTCCTTATTCTCCACTCAACACTGCATCGATACAAGCGCAATACACATTCTACATCAATAAAAAGATAGTGGACAAATTAATCGTCATTGCAGATTGGAAAGGGACCGGTAAAATTTATTGGGACGAAGCCAATAGCGTAGAGCAATCATTTTATTCACTTTTTGGTTCCTCAATCATAGTACAAAAGGATAAATTTCAATTAAAAGGTTGGTGCAAGAACATTGGCGGAGCAGATTATAATACATTCTACTTCGTTTCCATGGGGAACTCCTTCTGTCAGAAAGGGAAGCCTCGACAAATCGGAGTAAGTATAAAGTATGAATTCTAATTTCTAATCAATAATTTTTAACTCTTTAAAACATGAAAAGATTATTTTTAGCATTATCAATTATCAGTTTGACAACAATCGTTTTCACATCATGCGATGAAAGTGATTCAAAAGATTATCCTTCTCAAGAGGTTGACCATAGCGAGATATCTTATCAAGGAGATATAACTGTTCTATTCAAAGGTGAGGAGGTCGTTACAAATAATGTGGAATGTTCATACCATTTAATTAACGATGCACTTTTGGAATTAACAATCAAGGACATCAAATTCGTTCCCCAGATGCCAGTAACAATTACCCCAGTTATTTCCAATATACAATACACAAAAGTAACCGATGCCAATGGAAATTTCATCATCAGTTTCTCTGCAGATTCAATTGTTCCAACCATAGGAAATAATCCATACGAAGCTTATACTGCAAAAAATATCGAAGGACAAATTGAGAACAATTCCATGCAGTTTTCTTTGAGTTTCGGAGCTTATCCAACTTCATATCACGGAACTAAATAATCTCTTTATACATCTACACATGGACTCTATTTTTTAGAGTCCATTTTTTGCTTTTTCATACTGGTTTCATAAATGATTTCACTTGTAAAATACGTTCAATCATACATCCCTTTTTATCGCAGGAATCTTAAAATAGCCATACCTGTCATGCTGGCACAGCTAGGGCAAGCTTCTGTACAATTAGCCGACACCTTAATGGTAGGGAATTTAGGTACGACAGAGTTAGCTGCTGCAGCATTTGGAGGAGCCGCATTCTTTGTAGGGTTTGCATTCTCCCTTGGACTAACCTTTGGTTCCACACCACTTATTGGAAGAGAATTTGCGGCAAGGAACTACAAAAAGGCAGCAAAATTATTTCAGAACTCCATATTGTTCAACATATTAGTAACATTGATTATTGGGAGCATTATGTGGATTGTCTCCTGTCACTTAGGAGCGTTCAACCAACCAGACGATGTATGGCCCTTGTCCACCACCTACTATCGAATCTTATTGCTTTCATTACCATTTGTATTGCTATACCAAGCATTCAAACAATTCATGGAAGGATGTGGAAATACACATTATGCCATGGTCATAACAATCATAGGGAATATCATAAATATAATCCTAAACTGGATAATGATCTTCGGCAAACTAGGTTGTCCGCAATTAGGCGTTGCAGGAGCTGCTTATGCCACTCTCATATCACGAATATTCATGTGCATTTCGTTTATCATCGTAGTGTATCGAAAAGCGCCATACAATAAGTATTTTCTTTTCTTTAGGAAAAATCATTTCTCCAAAGAGTGTTTATCAAAACTATTTAAAATAAGCATACCTATTGGGTTGCAGATGTTATTAGAGACAACAGGCATGAACATTGCCGTTATATTCGTCGGTTGGTGTGGAGAAATAGCTCTTGCCAGTCATCAAATAGCCATCAATATCTCTGCTGCCACCTGGATGATCAGCTGTGGAATAGCATCTGCCACCACGATACGAGTCAGTCATCAGATAGGGCAAAAAGATTTTGCCTCTATGCGAAAAGCAGGCATAGCCTCTATGCATCTTTGTTTTGCATTCATGGGAACATGTTCCATCATAATGATTGTATTTAAGACACTGATAGCACAATGTTTCACATCAGATCCTGCTGTAATAGAACTAGCCTCAACACTCATATTAATGACAGGCATATATCAGATTGGAGACGGATTACAAACCGTTGCCATTGGAGCTCTCAGAGGCATGGCAGATGTTATCACCCCGATGGTGACAGCATTTTTGTGCTATATAGTTGTATGTCTATGTGTCAGTTATTACTTCGGAATATACAAAGGATACGGAGCGGTAGGAGTCTGGATAGGATACATAGTGGAACTATATCTAGCATCTGTCATACTAATCATCACGTTTTTTAAAAGGACTAAGAAATATATAAAATAAATTTTTATATCTTTGTAATCTCAAAAGAGATTTTTAATTTATTAAATAACAAGTAGAATGGTTAATTACAAAGACTTAGGCTTAGTAAACACTAAAGATATGTTTGCTAAAGCAGTAAAGGGAGGTTATGCAATCCCTGCATTCAACTTCAACAACATGGAGCAATTGCAAGCTATCATCATGGCTGCAGCAGAAACCAAATCTCCAGTTATTCTCCAAGTATCTAAAGGTGCACGTAACTACGCAAACCAAACATTGCTTCGTTACATGGCTGAAGGTGCAGTTGCATACGCTAAAGAATTAGGTTGGGCAAATCCACAAATCTGTTTACACTTGGATCACGGAGATTCTTTCGAACTTTGCAAGAGTTGTGTAGATATGGGCTTCTCTTCTGTTATGATCGACGGTTCTTCTCTTCCTTATGATGAGAACGTTGCTTTAACAAAGAAAGTTTGTGATTACGCTCATCAACATGATGTAACTGTAGAAGGCGAACTTGGTGTATTGGCTGGTGTTGAAGATGAAGTTGCCTCTGAAGAGTCTCACTACACAAAACCAGAAGAAGTTATTGACTTCACTTCTAAGACTGGCGTTGATTCATTAGCTATCTCAATCGGAACATCTCACGGTGCATACAAGTTCAAACCAGAACAATGTACCCGTGACCCTAAGACAGGAAAACTTGTTCCTCCTCCATTGGCTTTCGATGTATTGGCTGAAATCGAGAAGAAACTTCCTGGATTCCCTATCGTACTTCACGGTTCTTCTTCTGTTCCTCAAGACGAAGTTGACACTATCAACAAGTTCGGTGGTAAATTGCCAGATGCAGTAGGTATTCCTGAAGAGCAATTACGTCAAGCTGCTAAGTCTGCTGTATGTAAGATCAACATCGACTCAGACTCTCGTTTGGCTATGACTGCTGCTATCCGTCAAATATTCGCTGAGAAACCAGGTGAATTTGACCCTCGTAAGTATCTTGGTCCTGCTCGTGACAACATGAAGAAGATGTACATGCACAAGATCATCAACGTTCTCGGATCAGATGGTAAAGCTTGCTAATTTATAAAAAGCATATTGAGAAAAAGCTGTCGGTTATCGACAGCTTTTTTTATTATATATCCTGAATTAAATGTCTTGATGAAACCTCTAATAAACTTCAAACTTATTCGAACTGCAGTTCTAATTGTGGGTCAATCAATGTAAAAGACATTCTGTGATGTTCACAAGATCCATACGATTTTATAGCATCTCGATGTGCCTTTGTAGGATACCCTTTGTTTTGTTTCCAAAGGTACATAGGATAATCTTTATCAATGCTATTCATATAATCATCACGATAGGTCTTTGCCAAAACAGAAGCGGCAGCGATAGACATATATTTACCATCACCTTTCACAATACATTGATGAGGAATCTTATCATATGGACGGAAACGGTTACCATCAATAATTAAAAAATCAGGACGAACGGTTAACTGATCAACTGCCCTATGCATCGCCAAGAAAGAGGCATTAAGTATATTGATTTTATCTATTTCCTTCGCACTCACAATGCCAACCGCCCATGCAATTGCCTGTTCTTCAATAATCGGGCGAAGCATGTAACGCTGTTTCTCTGTTAATTGCTTAGAATCATTTAATAGATCATTACAAAAATCGACTGGTAAGATAACAGCGGCAGCAAAAACAGGACCCGCCAAACAACCACGGCCTGCTTCATCACATCCTGCTTCTATCTGATTCTCCTTATAATATGGCAATAACATACAACACGATTTTTTAAGATGAGGTAACTTCCCTACTTTATATTCATCAAATCCTTTGCATTTGCTATAGCTGCAGGTGAAGGATTCGTCCCACTCAACATCTGAGCAATCTCCATGACACGTTCCTCAAGAGTCAACTGTTTGATATGCGACACTGTACTCTCTTCATCATCCTCTTTATATACCTTATAATGAGTTGTTCCCTTGGATGCTATCTGTGGCAAATGAGTAATACTAACCACCTGCATATATTCTCCCATCATTTTCATCAGATTCCCCATACGGGAAGCAACATCACCAGACACACCCGTATCAATCTCATCTAGAATTAACGTCGGTAAATATTCTGTTTTAGATAAAATAGACTTTAATGCAAGCATGACACGAGCCATTTCACCACCAGAAGCAACCGATGATAGAGGCTGAAGAGGAACATTTTTATTAGCTGAAAACAAGAACCTCACACTATCCAAACCGGTACTATTAATTGTATTCAACGATTCAATAGAAACTTCAAACTTGGCATTTGCGATACCCAGGTCTTGAAGTAATCCCTCAACAGAACGTTCCATAGGCTCTTTCGCCTTCCTTCTCATCTCCGAAATCTTATGAGCTTTCTCTGTCAAAGTAGTTTCCAAATCGTCTATTTTTTTCTGCAGGCTTTCCACTTGATCCGAAGAAGATTCAATCAGAGCCAAATCTTTTTCAAATGACTCTTTCACTTCCAATAGTTCCTGCATAGTATTTACCCTATGCTTCTTTTCCAACGTATATATCAGATCCAACCGTTCATTAACGTATTCCAATCGTTGGGGATCTACCGTCACATCCGACAGCAGTTGGTCAACCTCTCTGGCAATATCCTTTATTTCTATCCATGAGCTATTCAACCTCTCATTGACCGACTGCACCTTAGGGAAAACAGATGCGATGCTTGATAATGCATTTATAGAATCTTTCAATGAAGAACAGACATTCTCTTCTCTGTCAGATAGAAGCCAACTTGTCTTTGCCAGAGCCTCCTTCAGTTCAGACGAATGAGACAACTGCGTCAACTCAGATTCCAGTTCACTCTGTTCCTCTAATTTGAAATTCGCATCAGACAACTGTTTAAGTTGGAATTCAATATAATCACGATTAGAATTTTGTGTTTCTATATGTTGTTTTAGCTCTTGCAGTTGTTTCTTGGCAAGAATATACTCATGATACACATCACTATATCTATTTAACAACACTTTCGTGTCTGCCAAAGAGTCCAATACATGCATTTGAAAAGAATCCTGGTTCAACAGCAACGTTTCATGTTGAGAATGAATATCGATAAGGTAGGATGATAAACTTTTCAAGACAGTCAATGCCACCGGAGTATCATTTATAAAAGCCCTTGATTTGCCATTCGGACTAATCTCACGACGGACTATACACAGATCATCCTCATCCAGTTCATTTTCCTCAAAGAAAGAACTCATAGAATAAGATGATATATCGAATTCAGCCTCGACTACACACTTCCTTTCTGAATCTTTTAAAACCTTGACATCAGCACGATTCCCCTGAATCAACCCCAAAGCACCCAAAAGAATAGATTTACCCGATCCTGTCTCTCCCGTAATAACAGAGAAACCTTCATTCCATTTCACAAAAGCCTTGTCTATCAAAGCATAATTTTCAACAGAAAGAGTTTTGAGCATACTAAATATTATTCAGGTTAATTCAACAGTTCCTTAAATTTTGAAGACTCCGTTGGAAGAATACTTTGCAAGATATCATACACATCTTTTTTCTCTTTGGCTGTTGCTGGCTGAAACATGTCCAAGATTTCATTCAATTTAGACTCTACAAAGTTTTGCAAAGCGACAGAATAAGGCACTGCGCGATTCATATCTTTCAAATAAGGTAAATTATTATAAATATTTGTCCTACCTTTTTCTGTACTATTCACCATTTCATCCAATCCGAAACGATGATATTCATAATTTATATCACGGAGTTTTTTCAATCTGTCATCCATATAATTGCTGACCAATGCATAGCGATTACGATCACTATCGAAGGCTTTCCAACCAATATCATCTGAAGTTTGTGCCAACGCACATATCAACTCGGCTTTTTCAAAATATTTAGTTCCTCCGTATCGGCTAAATGAATCAAAATTCAGTCCCAAAATAATATTCACATAATAAGCAATAGTAGAAAGCAAATTAGATTCATATACGTTTTCATCAAATTCAAAGCGCTGATATTGTGTATATGTGAATTGGAGATTATTATCCATAAAATTAAAAAGTGTAGTTGAATAACCTGAATTATAGACTGGGCGACTTGCCTGTATCTGTAATTTGCCAGAATAATTCTCTCCTGCTGCACTCTCTAATGTGAAGATAAACGTACACTCAATTCTTTCATCCTCAGTAAATGTTGCATCTGTCCATTTTCTTGAATTAATGAATTCAGTCAGATCGTTACTTAACTCATTATAAATATCCTTATTTGTACCTTCCAGTTTCTCTGTATTCATTTGAACGTGACATTTTATTTCCTGTGCGTTCAATGATGAAAGGCATATAAAGAAACAACCCAATATAATACTCTTTAAGCTCATAATTCTATTGTTTTAAAGATAGTTTCTCAACAATATGATTCACAATATCTTTTGCCACCTCTTTTTTCGGTTTAAAATCATATAAGAAACGTGAACCATCCTTGTCAAATATAGTAATTAGATTCGAATCACTTTTGAAACATGTATTCTTATTATTTAACGAATTCATCACTATAAAATCCAAGTTTTTCCGAGCACATTTATCAATGGCATTTACCTCTTCATTATCTGTTTCCAAAGCGAAGCCCACCATCAACTGATTTTCCTTTTTCTTTTTCCCTAGAGAAGCAGCAATATCAACGGTCGGCAATAATTCAATCGTCATGCTGCCCGTTTTTTCTCGCTTAATTTTACGTTCAGCCTTTTCCGCTGGTGTATAATCAGCTACAGCCGCACATAAAATTTGGATGTCTGAATCATCGGAATACTGCATGGCAGCCTCATACATCTCCTTTGCTGACTCAACCGACACTCGCTTTATGTTTGGATGGACAGGATTCAATGCCACAGGACCTGAGATTAATAGCACCTCCGCGCCTCTTTCTGCACATTCTTCAGCCAACGCATATCCCATCTTACCAGAAGAGTAGTTACCTATAAAACGAACAGGATCTATCTTTTCGTATGTCGGACCAGCAGTAATCATCACACGTTTCCCACTCAAATCACACGATGAAGTAAAATAATCCTCTAGTGTCTGAACAATTCTCAATGGATCTGCCATTCTACCTTTCCCTGTCAATCCACTAGCCAAAAAACCTTCTTCAGCATCGATAATATGATTATTATAAGAACGTAGTACCGCTATGTTCTTCTGAACAGCAGGATGAGCATACATATCTAAATCCATGGCAGGAGCTATGAACACAGGACACTTTGCAGAGAGGTAAGATGTCAGTAATAAGTTATCCGCCACTCCGTTTGCCATCTTCCCGATCGAATTTGCTGTTGCAGGCGCAATCAAATACGCATCCGCCCAGATTCCTAACGAGACATGACTATTCCATTCCCCATTTTCCGGATTGAAGAAATCAACCAGTATAGGATTTTGAGAAAGAGTCGCCATAGTCAACGGAGCAATAAACTGCTTTGCCAAAGGAGTCATCACCACCTTCACCTCAGCTCCCCGTTTTTTCAATTCCCGAACAACAGTTGCCATTTTATAAGCAGCAATACCGCCTGTTATACCCACTAAAATATGTTTCCCATTTAAACTGTTCATGAAGTATAGAAGTATATTTATTTTGTTGACGAATTATCTGCCACAACAATCTCCTGATGATTTTCATTTTCCGCCATCGTCTTTTTAAGGTAAGACCATAGAACAAGACCCAGTACAGAAAAGAATCCAGCCAAGAAACCACCGATAATCAATCCTTTCAATTTACGCATTTTATCATTAAGCAACGGCAGATACGGTTTATCAATAATTTGAATTAAAGGTGTCTCTCTGACCTGATCAAGTTTCAACGCTTCCAGGTTTTTCACCACCTCAGCATACGTTGTGGAAAGCACCTGAATATCCATTTCAATCTTATGGGCATGAGAAGAAACCCCCAAACCAGAGGCATTTCGATTATGATCTAGATAAGCAGCACGCAATGCAATTGCTTTCCCTAGTTCCTCTTTTAAGGAATCAGCTCTATGTTGAAACTTTTCTATATTTTTCGCTGACATGCCAATTTTTGTTTCCACATAAAAATCCCTTACTGCATTCAAATGAGCTTCTGAGAACTTTTTAGCAAACAACTCATCCTTGTACGAAAAAGAGTATTCCATATATGATAACTTTTTATCGCGACGAGCAACCGATATATTTTCTTTCAATAAACCTCTTGCCTTTCCCATTAAAATACTATCCTGTACTCTTGAAAAAGTGGAACGATCTTGTCCGAGTGGATATTGTACATCACAAATGGATACTTTACCATCTTTAGGCTCCGGAACTTCACCATTTAAACAATCCGCACGAACACTATCACATATCAAAGCGTATTCCATAAACGTAATAGAATCACCTTCATATACACAAGGAGAAAGCAACGTATTTTCCACCAATGAACGAGATTTCAACAATTCCAACAAGTTATCTCCTGAAAATGCATCCATGGAACCACCTCCCATACCCAACAAAAGACTGATACTACTCATCCCCGTAGGAGTAGAGCCTCCGCCAACAGTAAATACATAATTCGCCTGATATGTTATTGTACGAACACTCGCATATACGATACCTATAATTCCTCCGAGGATACCTATTCCGACAACAAACCATTTTTTCTTCCAGATAAAATCCCAATATTCCTTCAAAAGAGCCATGATTTCCTTCAAGGATATAGATTTCTCCTGTTTCTTATCTTCCGAAAATAGAGTTTGATATAATTCGTCTAATTCGCTCATATTTCAATTTATTTAGAATCACCAACTAGGACACTGTCTTTTTCTACTTATCACTATTATTACTCTTGTTATTATTCAACACAGATATTGCCGTAACAATCACAGAAGCCATGGTTGCGACTGAGGTAAACAATGGCGCGAAGAGTGCCACATTCTCTTTACTATGACTATCTCTTGCCGGTTTTTCCGGAACGAAGATGTGAGCACCTGGATCCACATCAGGATAGTTACGCCACCACAAGAAATGACGAGTGGATGCAATCTTACCATTTGCATAAGCAACATAAGTACCACGCTTACGTGCGTTAGAAGAAAAACCGCCCGCACCACGAATATACTTACGGACAGAATTGCCATTATAAACTTCTTTTCCTGGTACCTGAACAGCTCCAGCAATAGTTATAGTCTGTAACTCCTTTGGTACAAAAATAACGTCACCATCTTCCAAATGTAAATCCGTTTCAGAACCTGGGTGTTTAATAATCTGTTTTAATTGAATGCCCACTAAATCCTGACGAGTCTCCAGTTCCTTCTTAAGATCTTCAACACTCACCACATCATCAGCTTCTTTTATCATGTTAATCAATTTAAGGTCTCTTTGCCGCTCCGCCTCAGAACGATGAGAAAAACGTAATAAGAAAGCACCTTCAGGATAAGCATATTCCGTGATACCACTTGCTCTCGCTATTGCATCAGAGATCTTTTCTGTTTTACGGGTAATCACATAAGTACCAGGCATACGGACTTCTCCTAAAACCTGTACGACACCCAATCTTTCATATCCTTCTAACTTACGAACCGTCACCTGATCTCTTGGTTCCAATTTAAATTCAGCATCTGCACCTGTTAAATCCCTGTTCAATTTAAGATTGAAAACCATAGTTTTTTGATCATCCTTTTTCAACACATTCTCATCCAATACACGTCTAACAACTTCAATTGATGTAGGATCAGCTTCATCTTTGAAACCTCTTGCTAAAAACACGAGATCCTTTAGCGTAACATTCTCATAGTATGGAAATTCTCCAGGCGACAAAACAGCACCATAAATAGAGATTTTTTTCTCTTGTTCATAATCGCTCTTGCCTCCTATGGTAATCACATCCTCTTTCTTTAACTGCACATTAAAGTTCCCATCTATCAAATCCTTCACACTAAACGATATGATTTCCGGCGTAAGGTCATCTTGTAAACGCACTAAAGTAGCGTTCTGCATAAAAGCGTCTTCCGTGACCCCATTTGCCTTATTCACCAAATCACGCAATGACATTCCATTCTCCAATGCATACACACCTGGACGAAAAACACTTCCCAATATCTGAACTCTATTCGTATATTTCTCTAATATCTTATCAACCTGATACACATCTCCCGATGCAGGCGTAAATAATTGGAAAACCTCTTTTGTAACATCAGCTACACTCTTTTCTCCCTGAATATTACGAGTCACCGAAACACGTTCCGTATAAGCTTCATCCGTAAATCCACCACAATAATTAATCAGATCCTGCAAGCTTTCCCCTGATTTTAATTCATATATACCATCTCTTTTCACCTCACCATTTACAGTTATCCTACTAAGGTAAGGAGACACTTGTATCACATCTTGATCTTGTAATGAAACATCACTTGGCATAGCACCCTTCATTAGAAACTCGTAAAGATCCACACTGGCAATTTCCTTTCCTCCTCGTATCAATTTGATGGCACGCATAGTACCTTTTTCTGATGGCCCTCCACATGCATTCAAGGCATTAAAGACTGAAGATACTGATGATAAAGTATAACTACCTGGATTTCTTACCTCACCAAGAATATACACCTTAATTGAGCGTATTTTATTAACCGTCACCGCAACCGATGTTTGTCCAGAATGAATTGAACTATACAAAGAAGATAACCTTTTCTTAATCACCTTCTCAGCCTCTTCAATAGTCAAACCACTCACTTGTACAATGCCAACATTAGGTATTCGAACGCTACCCTCTGCCGATACAGTTAAATCATATGTTGCTTCTGCCCAACCAAACACATCTACATGCAAAACATCACTCACACCTACCACATAATTACGAGGTGTAGCCATATTCTGATTAGGCTCGAATGACAACTTTGAACTGCTAAACAATGAAGAACCAAATACTCTACTAAATTCTTTTTTCTCTTTCTCTGCAGAAGTAGTAGTACTCGATGCCATAGAACCACCAACTGGATTCTCAATCAACTCCGCTGTAATATTTGTAATATTACTAGTCTCCATGGAATTTATACGAGCCTTCAACTTCTCCAATTCTGATGCAGGCATGTTCTTTGCAACAGCCATTCTTTCAACATCAGCCATCGTATAACCTGCCTCTGTATATTTTTTTATAAATTGAGCTATTTGGGTGTCAGATAATTGATCGACTTTAACTGTTTGAATATTTTGGAAAGAAATCTGTGCAGTCGCCAATGTTACAGACAATAACAAAGAAGACAATAAAATACTTAATCTTTTAAACATACCTATTTTACTTTGATACATAACTCCCTGCAAAGGTAATTCAATATAATTTATTGACAAAATTTGAAGTTTTAAAAATCACCCAATATTATAAACGATAGAGGAATATTTTTCGTATATTTGCACGATTTTTTTCTCTAATGTATCCAAATACACAAAAAATACGAAAATGTTTGAATATATAAAAGGCAAAATAACAGACTTAAGTCCTACATCGGCAGTTATAGAAACCAACAATATTGGGTTCTCCATAAATATATCCCTTAACACATACACCGCAATTGATGGGAAAAACGAAGCTTTACTATATATATATGAAGCCGTAAGAGAAGATGCCTTTACCCTTTACGGATTTTCCTCTAAAGAGGAACGTGCCCTCTTCTTATTACTCATCTCTGTATCTGGCGTGGGAGCCAACTCTGCCAGAATGATTCTTTCCACCTACTCCGTACAGGAACTGGAAACAATCATCAGCACAGAAAACGTCAAACAACTAAAAGGAGTCAAAGGAATAGGAAGTAAAACCGCTGAAAGAATCATTGTTGACCTAAAAGACAAAGTCAACAAGGTCGGAAATAATGAATCTATCATTAGTCCTTCTAATGCAATCAAAGAGGAAGCTCTTGCTGCACTTGTCGTATTAGGGTACAATCAATCGGCTGCAAGCAAAGTGGTAGATGTCATTCTCAAAGAGAATCCATCCTTCACAATAGAAAAAACAATAAAAGAGGCACTAAATCGACTTCGTTAACGTTATAAATCTAAAAGAAGCGAAAAATTGGCAAAAGAATTCAAATACATCGTACTGATATTTGTGCTACTAGGTAGTTTAGTAGCACTCTCGGGATATTCTCAACAGTCGGGAGATAGAACGTCTCTAAATTCACGATCCTCGAATCAACGACACTCTAACAAGCAAAGCGAACCAGAGCAACCGGGCCGAAGAGATACTATAAAAGGATTGAAGTTCCCTGTAAAACAGACTGAAACTGTCACCTATGAGGACTTTCAAGAAAAAACCGTCATCGATTTAAAAGACCCAGCTAATATGAGTTCTACGGTTGAATACGATCCTGCCACAGGATACTATATTTTTCACAACCGTGTAGGAGACATGGACATCGCCACGCCTTTTGTCATGAGCGAAGACGAGTATCGAAACCATGCTCTGCAACAATCCATGAATAAATACTGGGCTGAAAAAGCCAAAACAAATACAGATGGTGGAAATAAATTCTCTTTAAGTGACATTCAAATCGGATTGGGTAAAAAAGGTGAAGACATTTTTGGCCCTGGTGGTGTTAAATTGAAAACACAAGGTTCTGTCGATTTGGATTTCGGATTTACCATATCAAAACGAGACAATCCATCCATCTCCGAAGAAAATCGTATCAACACAATCTTTGACTTTGACACCAAAATACAACTGTCTGCCACAGGATCAGTCGGCGAAAAGATTAACTTCAACATGAATTATAACACTGAAGCCACATTCGATGCCGACCAAAGTTTGATTAATTTAGGTTATAAAGGTGACGAAGATGATATAGTCCAACGGGTAGAAGCAGGTAATGTTAGTTTGCCTCTATCATCATCCCTTATCACAGGAAGCACAGATCTTTTCGGATTCCGCACCGATTTACAATTTGGAAAACTAAAAGTTTCTGGAATCATTTCACAACAAGAATCAGAAAGGAAAACAATATCAACAGAGGGAGCTCAAACCACAAAATTTGAACTGGTACCAACTAACTACGAGGAAAACAAACATTTCTTCCTCGCCTCTTATTTCTATGATCACTATGATGAATGGGCAAAGAATGCTCCTAATCCTCTTTCCGGTATTGTCATCAACAAAGTGGAAGTATGGGTGACCAACTCATCTACCTCTTCAGCCAACTATACTACAAGAAACATCGTCGCACTGACAGAATTGGGCGAAAGCTACAACGAAGATGGAAAGACAACGGACATTCCATACAACAACAATGGAAGCCTATACAAAACATTATCCAACAACCAGGAACTGAGAAACATTCAGTCCGCATCTTTTGCGTTGGAAAACATAGATATTAACGGGAAAAAATTAGAACCATCTAAAGATTATGAAATATTGAACAATGCTCGATTGCTTTCAGAAACTGAATATACTCTTAATTCACAATTAGGATACATCTCTCTGAAAAGCACATCCTCATCTGACCAAATTGTAGCTGTCGCTTTTGAATATACCAAAGGAGGAAAGACCTATAAAGTGGGAGAATTATCAACTGCCACAACAGACACATCCAAGACGTCCTCACAAAACCTATTGGTTAAATTAATAAAAAGTTCCATTCCTGCTCCTAACAACAAAAAACTATGGAACCTTTCCATGCGTAACGTGTATTCATTAAATGCATACAACGTACAACAGGACAACTTCAAAGTTGAAATTAAATATTACTTTCAAAGTGATTCATTAACAAATTATCTTACATACATCCCATCGCTTAGCACCAAAAACCTGTTACAAGTCCTTAATATGGACCGTCTAAACAAACGACAGAATGCTATGCCTGATGGATATTTTGACTTCATCCCTGGCTATACAATCATACCATCTACTGGTCGAATTATATTCCTATCCACCCGTCCATTTGATACCGGTATCAAAAACGGTTATGGAAACGTATCCAATATTGAGAAATATACGTTCCCTGAACTATACGACTCAACTCTGACTGTTGCTGAACAATACACAGAGAAAAACAAATACATTATCACGGGTGAATATAGCTCATCATCAGGATCTGAAATCCGTCTGGGAGTAACCAACATAGCTCGTGGATCTGTACGCGTCACCGCAGGTGGACGAACGCTAACAGAAGGAACAGGATATACCGTAGATTATAACCTAGGTATCGTGAAGATCCTAGATGAAACTGCGCTGGCATCCAACTCCCCTATCAACGTATCGGTAGAAAGTGAATCTTTCTTTAATACACAACGGAAATCATTAATCGGAGCCAATGCAGAATATACATTCTCCGATAAATTTTCCTTGGGAGCTACCATATTACACCTAAACGAGAAACCGTTGACCCAAAAAGTAGAGTTCGGCAATGAACCATTGTCCAACACAATCTGGGGTATGAATAGTACCTTTAAGTCAGATTGGCAATGGCTGACAAATGCCATTGACAAATTACCTCTTATCAATGCTAAAGCACCTTCATCTATTGCATTCTCAGGAGAATTTGCGCAACTCATTCCAGGGCATAACAAATCAATCAACCAAGACGAATCAAAAGCGGGTATTTCTTACATAGATGATTTCGAAGGGACAGAATCGAGCATCAACATCAAGAATCCATCTTCATGGGCACTCGCTAGTACCCCTAAGATTAGCGACGGTCCATTGTACAAAAAACACTTCATACGTGAAAATGATGCATATTGGAGAAACCACTTAGACCCTATCGATCTTGTTAACATAGGATATGGCTTGAATCGATCTCATTTAGCATGGTACTACATTGATCAGTTGTTCACAACGCCTAACTCCAATACGCCTAAACATATCAAAGCGGATAAAGACAACCAATTGTCCCACCACTATGTTCGTATGGTAACCGAACAAGAGATATACCAAGATAAAGAAGAATCCACATTAGAACCATCAACTCTCCAAACTCTACATTTGCACTATTATCCAAAAGAGCGCGGTCCATACAACCTGGATGTAGATAAGATGGATAATAATGGTTATTTGGAAAATCCTGAAGATCGTTGGGCAGGTATCATGCGCAAACTAGATAATACCAACTTTGAGAATTCTAATATAGAATATATTGAGATGTGGATAATGGACCCTTTCAAATACAATGACATGAACACCACATCTGGTCAATTAGTATTCAACCTTGGTAGTATATCAGAAGACGTACTTAAAGATGGTCGTAAAGCATTTGAAAACGGACTTCCTACTTCGCAAAACCAAACAATGATTGATTCAACCATATGGGGACGTGTTCCAAGACTGACTGCTGTTACAGGATCATTCGACAACTCCAACCTTGATCAACAAGACCTAGGATTAGATGGACTATCAGACAATGACGAGTTCACCTATGTGAAATCATATCGACGATACCAACAAGCTATCAATGAAAAGGTAACTCAGTCGGCCAAGTCAAGATGGGCTAATAGTCCATTCTCTCCTTTAACAGACCCTGCTGGAGATAATTTCCATTACTACAGAGGTTCTGATTATGATGACATGGAAGCATCTATCTTCGACCGATATAAATATTATAATGGAACGGAAGGAAACGCTACTTCAAACAAAAATGAAAGCTACACCTCCACTGCGACAACAACGCCTGATTGCGAGGACTTAAATAAAGATAATACACTCAACGAAGCTGAACAATATTACGAATATATTATAAACATTGATCGTGAGAGCTTTGAAAACGAGAACAATTGGGAAGACAACTATATAACAAATATGGTGGAGTCAGACGTTGTTCTGAGAAATAACGAGACTGACAAAATCAAGTGGTACCAACTTCGTATTCCTATCAAGACAAGCAAAAGACGTGCCGAAGGTAACATCACAGATTTCCGTTCTATCCGTTACATCCGTATGTATCTGACAGGTTTCGAAGAAGAAGAGCATCTCCGTTTCGGTGAGTTACAATTAGTTCGAACTGATTGGAGAGTTTACGAGAAAAACGAACGTTTGGTAGAAAGCTCGATTGCCAATAAACTGCAAGGCACAGGACATATCAATATATCTTCTGTTTGTATCGAGAATGACTCCCACAAAAGACCTGTAGCATATCAATTGCCTCCAGGAATTGACCGTACAATCGACCCTAGTCAAACACAAAGCAGAAAAGAGAATGAACAAGCGATGGTGCTTCGTGTCGATAGTCTAGAACCTAACGACATTCGTGCCGTTTACAAAACCACATCAATAGATGCTCGTCAATACAAACGTTTCAAGATGTTTGTTCACGCCGAACAACTAATTGATGGCGAGGACATTCCTGATAATCGTATCTACGCATTTGTACGATTCGGAAGCGACTTTACTGAAAATTATTACGAATACCGTATCCCTCTTAAAATTACCCCAGAAGGTACTATAGACAAATATACGGTATGGCCAGAGGAAAATAATTTTGACTTCGCTTTTGAACAACTCGTCAACTTAAAACTGGAGCGCGACAAAAAGAAGAATGCGGGACAAGTGAAGTTTAATGAACGATACACAAAAATGGATGGCAATAACACAATGGCTGTTATTGGTTCCCCTTCATTTGGCGAACTAACATCTCTCATGATTGGTATTGTCAACGAAGACGATGTATCACACAATGCAGAGATCTGGGTGAACGAAATGAGAATGTCCGGATTTGATGAAGATGGAGGTTGGGCAGCCGTCGCTAATTTAGGTATCGTATTCTCTGATTTGGGTAGTCTTACAATCGGAGGACAAATCGAGACAACTGGATTTGGCAATATTGAGGATAATGTTGCAGATCGTAATCAAGATGACTTTTACGAATACAATATCACGGCAGCCATTCAGTTAGGTAAACTATTCCCTGAGAAAGCCAAAGTGAACATGCCGTTCACCTATACACGTACACATCAGATGACCGCTCCAAAATATGATCCATTGAACACAGATACCGAACTGGAGAAGACATTGGATAATTATGATAGTGATGCCATCAAGGATTCTATCAAAGAGATGTCTCGTACCGACAAAGTTTACCAAAGCTATGCCTTAAATAATGTACGTGTAGGTATCACTAGCAAAAATAAAAAATATACTATGCCATACGACCCTGCTAATTTCTCCTTTAGCTTAGGGTATAACGAAACAAAAGAAACGAACCCTGATATCGAATATGAAAAAATTAAAAACTATAAAGGGACTTTCAATTATATATATTCTATCAATCCGAAACCAGTAGAGCCATTCAAAAAGGTGAAATGGTTGAAATCTAACCATCTGAAATTAATCAAAGATTTCAACTTCTACTACATTCCTAAAAACATCTCTTTCAGCACTTCCATGACGCGTTATTACGAAGAGACTCAAAACCGTAGTTTCAATTCACCTATCATAAAAGACACTACATTCCAATATATGTCTTTTGACAAAAACTGGCAATGGGACAGAACATCTAATATTAAATGGGACTTGACAAAATCCTTGAAACTATCCTTCAGTTCTGCCATGAACTCAGAAATTGCTGAAATCATTAGCACTGACGATGAAGGTGGAAATCGACTGGTCAATATTCCAATCAATAAAGAATATCTGCGGGAAATCGGTTATTATGACTGGTACGAGAAATGGAAAGACACCGTATGGAGCAGCATAAAAAGCTTCGGAGACCCTGTCGCTTACGAACAAAAATTCTCAGCTACCTATGCAATTCCAATCAATAAATTACCACATTTGGATTGGATAACATCCAATGCACAATACACCGCTGATTATCAATGGGACAAAGGAGCTATCCTTTCACTTGGAAGCACACCTGTCACAGGAAACTTAATAGAGAATCAACGAAACTGGAGTGGAGATGTACGTTTTAACTTTGAAACGCTTTATAATAAGTTCCCTTATCTGAAAGAAGTGAACCGGAAATTACAAAAACCGACTAACTCACTTCGGAAAAAAGATGAGGCAGCAAAAGAAAAGCCAAAGGATAACAAGCCAAAAGTCTATGAACGTAAAAAATTAAGACTGAAAGCTAACAACAAGACACGTATCAATCACAGGCTCAATTCAACTAAATTAATTGTCACTCTTAAAGATACATCAGGAGCCGATGTCGCATTCAAATACAATGTGATCGATCCTAACTCAATTAACATAACGACTAAGGCCGATTTCAATGATCTAGTTTTGACCATTAATAACAATAGCAGGGAAGATAATGCGTTCGACAAAGTACGTGATTATTCTGTGCGATTCCTTATGATGGTTCGTAACTTTAATATCAACTACAGACATACAGACGCACTAGAATTAAACGGATATAAGCCAACCAGCGGATTCTTGGGACAAGACCATGACAACCCAGGGTACGACTTTACTTTCGGATTCTACAACGTTGAGAAGTTCTTACAACGAGTTTACAATGAAGACTCTTTGTTGATTATGAACGAAAACATAACAAATCCTATCGTTCATACCACAACACAGACACTCACTGTAAAATCACTAGTCGAACCTATTCCTGGATTAAAAATAGATGTGAATGCTTCTTGGTATAAAAGCAACCAAGACAACATATACTATATGTATGGTTACTCAAATGGAGGATGGAATTCAACCGATGTGGCAGGAAACTTCTCCCGTACATGTCTGCCAATCCGAACCGCCTTCAAAGGAAGATCTTTAGATTCGAAGATATTCGAGAAATTCCTTCAAAACAGAAACGTTATTCAACAAAGAATTTATTCAAAAGTTGGCTATCAAAATCCAAACGGCAAACCTAATTACGTTAATAAAAGTTCTGCCGATGTCTTAATTCCTGCTTTCTATGCAGCATATATGGATAGAGATGTCAACACCACTTCATTGAACTTCATACCAGAAGGAAATATTAGAGGCATCCTTACTGCCTTGATTCCAAACTGGAAAGTGACGTGCGACGCATTAATGAAGATTAATTCGATCAAAAAGAAATTCAAATCGTTCAACTTAAATCACACATACAAGAGCACATACAATATTGGTAATTATGAGTCATTGACAGATTGGAATCACTTGTATGGTTCAGAATATGGCATCAATGGAGAGAACGAAGAATTCAATTATATCACCTCCAAATACGATGTGAATTCAGTAAGTATCAGCGAACAATTTTCTCCATTGTTTGGTGTAGATGCAAGTTTGAAGAGCAGCTTATCCTTTAAGTTCGAACTAAAGAAATCAAGAACCATACAATTGGACATTCCAGGAAACCAAATACTTGAATCCAATAGTATAGAATACGTTATCGGATCTGGATATCGGTTCGATGATATTGGAATGATTATCAAGATCGGGAAAAGCCAAAAGAAGGTTAAGAATGACCTTAACCTACGTGGAGACATTAGTTTTAAAAACACTGATGCATACATCCGTGTTATCGATGATGAATACTCTCAGCTAAGCAGCGGTTTGCGCTCATTATCATTGAAACTATCCGCTGATTATGTCTTAAGCGAACGATTAAATGTAAAACTATATTATGACTGTAAATCCAGCACGCCAAAAGTGTCTGATGGATTTCCTACGACCACAAGCGATTTCGGAATTGCATTCAAAATTAACTTAACACGATAAATAAATTTAAACTATCATGAAACATACGATTATCTTCGGAAGCATATTAGCTTCTTTATGTTTTCTTTCAAGTTGTAATGAAAACTCATCTCTTGTATATGAAGGATGCAAACTTACATCAAAGCCAGAATTGCCTGTAGCAGAAGCAACAGAACAAGGATTTTATATTGATGCAATCAATAATCAAACACCCTCTTGCAAAATTCTAGACATATCCCATCGCGACACAATCACGATTGATGGATGGACAATCGATACAGAAGGTAACAACGAATTAAACAAAGTAATTATTCAAATCGGCTCTAAATTTGTTGAGGGGAACTATGGCATAGAACGTTCTGATGTTCAAAATGCATTAGGTTCTCAATCCAACAAGTTCGGTTTTTCCTTCTCTTTTTCTAAATCCTTGCTTCAAGAGGAAAATGGATTTATCGTAGATCATTTTGATTTTATAAGAATTACTAATGGAGGAAAACAATTAACACCAATCACATACAAACTTCTAAAAGAACCAACAATACCCGAATTGCCAGTTCAAGAGAAAAACTACGCAGTAGCTGGCGGTGGTTTTTATTTAGATAGCTATTTTAATCCAGCACTCAATGCAATCGTTCTTACCGATGTCATCAATACCCCTATTATCACAATCTCTGGATGGGCTTTTGATTCTGATAAGCTAGACCGATTAAGCAACATCTATCTCAAATTTGGAGATCACACCATTGAAGGTTCAATAATAGAACGTACTGATGTTCAAAACACATTTAATGTAAAAGACTCCATGATCGGATTCGTATTTGAAGTACCTTCCTATTTGATGAAAACGCCAACAGGTGAAATGATTAAACAGATTGAAATCATCGGTATCAACTATTCTAATGAATATAAATTTACACCTGCAACCTACAACGTTATTTATTAAACATATTATCCCTACAACTGAATTCATTAGGGACATTAAAAAAAAGCGAGAATCCCCGAAGCAACATGTTTCGGGGATTCTCGCTTTTTTACCTTTTCTGCAATATCAAGCATGTTGCATATATCTAGTTTTAACAAACAAAAAAGAGGGTGTATCAAAATTGATATGCCCTCTTTTCGTATTCAAAAGAAGCAGAAAAAACAAGAAAGCCCTAACTTTCACAAGCTGGGGCTTTGTTATTTCAGAAAAAAAATTGTATCTTTCTGAAAATTAAACAAATAAATGTCAACAAAGATACATTATCGAGATTACAATCCCAAACAATTATTGCTTTTTCCTGAAAGATTGGATAAAGATATAGCCGAGAACGATCCCGTTCG
>Ga0310694_10000733_pt1 | contig 41235 bp, 31 predicted proteins | sample 174DNAGHGhighgp2_FD_203884 | JGI IMG/M metagenome (GOLD analysis project Ga0310694, IMG submission 203884) | Sheep rumen microbial communities from Palmerston North, Manawatu-Wanganui, New Zealand - 1742 DNA GHGhigh gp2 (v2) (version 2) | ecosystem: Host-associated > Mammals > Digestive system... | reverse complement strand
CAGTCGGTGGCGCATTTCCACATCCATGTGATCCCCCGGCGGGAGGGCGACGGCGTCGATGCCTGGCCGCATTTTGCCGGCGCAAGGCAGGATATAAAGCAGGTGTTCGCGCAGGTGCGCATGACGGAAGGGTGAAACCGTGGAAATCAGGAAAGTAACGGGCGACAAAAGGGCGTATCTTTCCCTGCTGCTGCTGGCCGACGAGCAGGAGGACATGATCGACAGGTATCTGGACCGGGGCGACATGTATGTGCTGACGGACGGGGACAGCGCCGTGGGCGAATGCGTGGTCACGGATGAGGGAGACGGCATGCTGGAGATCCAAAGCCTGGCCGTGGATACGGAGCACCAGGGCAAGGGCTATGGCAGGCGGCTGATCGGATTTGTGGAAGAAACATACCGTGGAAAGTTTTCCGTCCTCCAGGTGGGCACCGGCGACAGCCCGCTGACCGTGCCGTTTTATGAAAAGTGCGGCTTTGCGGTGCATCATGTGGAAAAGGATTTCATCCTGGAGCATTACGACCATCCCATTTTCGAGGGCGGCAAGCAGCTGATCGACAAGGTGTATCTGCGCAAAGCGCTGGAACGTTTTTGTCCATACGAACGGAGGAATAACGCTATGATTTTCGGCATCGTGGGCCTGGGGCTCATCGGCGGATCGCTGGCCCGGAGCATCAAATTTCATTCCGAGCACACCGTGCTGGGCTGCGATCTGAACGAGACCGCCCTTTTGCAGGCCCGGATGGTGAACGCCATCGACGGGGAGCTGACGGCGGAAACCCTGCCCCAATGCGACGCGGTGCTCATCGCTCTTTACCCGCAAGCCGCGGTGGACTGGGCCCTGGCGCATGAAGGCGCGTTCAAGCCCGGGGCGCTGGTGGTGGATTGCTGCGGCGTAAAGCGCTTCGTGTGCGACAGGCTGTTTCCCGCGTTTGAGCATGCGCCCTTCACCTTCATGGGCGGCCATCCCATGGCGGGGCGGGAGCGCAGCGGCTTTTCCTACGCCCAGGACGATCTGTTTGAAAACGCCTCCATGATCCTGTGTCCCATGCCGGGCACCGACGTGGAGACCGTGCGGCAGGCCAAGGAAATGTTCCTTTCCATCGGCTTTGGCCGGGTGCGCTTCACCACGCCCCTGGAGCACGACGAAATGATCGCCTTCACCTCCCAATTGGCCCACGTGGTGTCCGGCGCGTATGTGAAAGCGCCCCTGGCGGTCAAGCACAAGGGCTTTTCCGCCGGCTCCTTCCGGGATATGACCCGGGTGGCCCGGCTGAATGAAGAAATGTGGACCGAATTGTTTTTGGAAAACGGCGATCTTTTGCTTGAGCAGACCCAGGGCCTCATCGACCGGCTGACCGAGTACCGGGACGCTCTGAGGGATCATGACGCGGCGCGGCTTCGGGATATTCTGCGGCAGGGCCGGGAAATCAAGGAAGCGCTGGAGGATTGAGGATGAAGAGGGTGCGCATCGAGGCATCGAAAAGCTACGACGTGCTTCTCGGGCCGGGGCTTTTGAATCAATGCGGGGAAAGGCTGCTGGAAGCGGTCCGGCCCTGCCGTGCCGCCGTGATCACCGACGACACGGTGGCGGCGCTGTATGGCGGCACTGTGAAAAACAGCCTGGATGAGGCCGGCTTTCAGGCGGATATGTTTGTTTTTCCCCACGGTGAACAGCATAAAACCATGGAGACCCTGGCGTCCGTCCTGGAATGGATGGCGGAGAACCGCCTGACCCGGTCCGACCTGGTGGTGGCGCTGGGCGGCGGCGTGGTGGGAGACCTGGCCGGCTTCGCCGCGGCGGTGTACTGCCGGGGCGCCCGCTTCGTGCAAATCCCCACCACGCTGCTTGCCGCGGTGGACGCCTCCGTGGGCGGCAAAACGGCGGTGGATCTGAAAGCCGGCAAAAACCTGGCCGGGGCATTTCATCAGCCGGAAATGGTGCTGTGCGATACCGATGTTTTGCGCGCCCTGCCGCCGCAGCTTTTGCGGGACGGGGCGGCGGAAATCATCAAGCACGGCATCCTGGCCGACGAAGCGCTGTTTGATCGGATGGCGTCGGGAAGCTGGACGGAGCAAATGGAGGCCGTGGTGGCCCGGAACGTGGAAATCAAGCGGGAATACGTGCTGGCGGACGAGCGCGACAACGGGCAGCGCTTTTTCCTGAACCTGGGCCATACCTTTGGCCACGCGGTGGAAAAATGCTCGGGCTTTTCCCTGTCCCACGGCCAGGGCGTGGCCATCGGACTGGTGATGGCCGCCCGGGCTGCCGGCATGGATACATCCCGGATCGAAGGAGCCCTCATCGCCTGCGGCCTGCCTGTCCGCGCGCCGTATTCCGCGGCGGAACTGGCAAACGCCGCGCTGTCCGACAAAAAGCGCCGGGGCGATCAAATCACTTTGGTGCTGCCGGAAAAAATCGGGAAATGCCGTCTGTGCACTGTGGGCGTTGAGGAATTGCCCTGGTACTTTGAAAAAGCCACGGGAGGAATCGCATGAATGCAACCATTGAGCCGGGGAAGCTGCGCGGAAGCGTTGCGGCGCCGGCTTCCAAATCCCACATGCACCGGCTGCTCATTGCCGCGGCGCTGGCGGAGGACCCCAAGGACGATTTTGAGGAAACGCTGATCCTCCGCCCGGGAGACGGCGAGGACGTGGAGGCTACGGTGCGCTGCCTGAATGCCCTGAACTGCGCAGTTTTCCGCGAGGAAGGCGGGCTGCGGGTAATCAGCTCGACGCTGTGGCCCTTGAAGGCGGAGCTGGACTGCGGGGAAAGCGGGTCTACGCTGCGCTTCCTTATGCCTTTGTGCGCAGCTGGGGTCACCGATGTCACGCTGACCGGGCGCGGGCGTTTGCCGGAGAGGCCCAACGGGCCGCTGCTTTCCGTGCTGCGGGCGCATGGCGCGCGGATCGGCGGCGATTTCCTGCCGCTTTCCGTGCGCGGGGGCCTGCGTTCCGGAGATTTCGCGCTGCCGGGAAACGTGAGCAGCCAGTATTTCAGCGGGCTGCTGTTTGTTCTTCCGCTGCTGGAGGGCGACAGCACCCTACGCTGCACCTCGCCCCTGGAATCTATGCCTTACGTGAATCTTACGCTTTCCGTGCTCCGCCAGTTCCGCATCATCGTTCACCCCATGGAGGACGGCTGGAAAATCCCGGGCAACCAGCGTTACAGCACGCCCGTAACAGCGGAAGCGGAGGGCGATTGGAGCGCCGCCGCCTTCTGGCTGGGGGCCAACGCGCTGGGCAGCCAGGTGGCGGTGAACGGGCTGAATGATGCATCCTGCCAGGGGGACAGGGCGATCCGGGAGAAATTGCAGCAGATCGGCGGCGAGATCGACGTAACCGACACGCCGGATCTGATGCCCATCCTCTCCGCCGTTGCCGCGGCGACCCCGGGGAAAACCACCCGCATCACCGGCGCGGCCCGGCTGCGGCTCAAGGAATCGGACCGGCTCTCCGCCATGGCGGAAACCATCCAGGCCCTGGGCGGCGATGCGCGGGAAACGCCGGATGGGCTGATCATCCGCGGCTGTTCCCTGCGGGGCGGCACCGTGAACGGGAAAAACGATCACCGCATCGTGATGAGCGCCGCCGTGGCCGCCACGGTGTGCCGGGAGCATGTGACCATCCTGGGAGCCGGGGCCGTGAGCAAATCATATCCTCGCTTCTGGGCGGATTTTCAAGCGTTGGGAGGCAGCGTGCATGTCTGATTTCAGCTGGGGAGACAAACTGCGGGTGACGGTGTTCGGCCAGTCCCACGCACCGGCGGTGGGCTGTGTGATCGAGGGCTTTCCCGCGGGCTTTCCCATCGACTGGGAGAAGGTAAAGGCGTTTCTGGCGCGCCGGGCCCCGGGCCAGGGCCCCTGGAGCACGGCCAGAAAGGAATCGGATCTGCCCGAGGTCCTCTCCGGCCTGGATGGGGACGGCCTGCCCTGCGGCGCACCCATCACGGCGGTGATCCGCAATGAAAACGTGCGCAGCGGCGATTACGCGGCGCTGGCAAACACGCCCCGGCCCGGCCATGCCGATTTTTCCGCCCGGCTGAAGTACGGCGCTCACGCCGATCTGCGGGGCGGCGGGCCTTTTTCCGCCCGGCTCACCGCGCCGCTGTGCCTGGCCGGCGCATTGGCCATGCAATACCTGGAGCAAAAGGGTGTGCGCATCGCCGCCCACATCGCGTCCATCGGCAGCGTGGAAGATGCATCGCCCGATCCTGTGCATCCTCATTTGCCCCTGTACGCCCCCGGTGCTTTCCCGGTGATCGACCCGGCAAAGGGCGATGAAATGAAAGCGCTGATCGAGGAAGCCAGGCAGGCGGGCGACAGCGTGGGCGGCGTGGTGCAATGCGTTGCGGCGGGTGTGCCCGGCGGCCTTGGCGGGCCGCTGTTTGGCGGGCTGGAAGGGAAAATGGCGCAGATGCTGTTTGCCATTCCGGCGGTGCGGGGCGTGGCCTTTGGCGCGGGGTTTGACGCAGCGAACATGCGGGGCAGCGCCCACAACGACGCCTTCCAAACGGAGGACGGAAAGGTGGTCACCGCCACCAACCGCCACGGGGGTATCCTGGGCGGCATTTCCACCGGCATGCCGCTGCTTTTCACCGTGGCCTTTAAGCCAACTCCCTCCATCGCCTTGCCGCAGCAGAGCGTGGACCTTGCTGCGATGCAGCCCCGCGAAATCGCCGTGCAGGGCCGCCATGACCCGTGCGTGGTGCCCCGGGCCGTGCCGGTGACGGAGGCCGCGGCGACGCTGGTGCTGATGAACGAAATTCTACAAGGAGCGTGAAACCATGGAACAGGATTTATCTCAGATCCGGGAGAAGCTGGACGCCATCGACGATCAGCTCATCGGCCTTTTTTCGGAACGGATGCGCACGGTGGCTCAGGTGGCCGACTATAAAAAGAAAAACAACCTGCCCATCGCCGATACCGGCCGCGAAAGGGAAATCATGAACCGCGTTACCCTCAGCGCCGGGGAGGACCTGGAGCACTACGCCAAGCTTTTGTATCAAACATTATTTTCCGTCAGCCGGGCCTATCAGGCGGAAAGCCTGCGCCCCGCTTCGGCCCTGACGGAAACGCTGCGCAAGGCCGCGGAAAACGTGCGCCCCGCCTTGCCTTCCCGGGCGCTGGTGGCCTGCCAGGGCGCCGAAGGGGCTTATTCCCAGCAGGCCTGCGCCCGCATGTTTGAATACCCCGATATTCTGTATATGAATACCTTCAACGACGTGTTCAGCGCCGTGGAAAAGGGCATGTGCCCCTACGGCGTGCTGCCCATTGAAAACAGCACCGCCGGCTCTGTGACCCAGGTGTACGACCTGATGGAGAAGCACCATTTCCACATCGTGCAGGCCGTCAGGCAGCGGATCGACCACAGGCTGCTGGCGCTGCCGGGGGTGAAACTGGAGGAAATCACCGAGATCGTGTCTCACGAGCAGGCGCTGCGCCAGTGCGGGGCGTTTCTGGCGGCGCATCCGAAGATCAGGGTGACGGCCATGGAAAACACCGCCGTGGCGGCGGAATACGTGGCTGCCAGCGGCAAAAGGAACCTGGCCGCCATCGCTTCCCAGAGCAGCGGCGCGCTCTACGGGCTGGACTGCCTGGAGGACCGGGTGGCCGACACCGACAACAATTTCACCCGCTTCATCTGCATCGCCAAGGACCTGACCCTGTATGAGGGAGCCAACAAAATTTCCCTCATGCTCAGCGCCGCGCACCGGCCCGGCAGCCTGTACCGGCTGCTGACCCATATCGCCGTGGCGGAGGTGAACCTGACCAAGCTGGAAAGCCGCCCCATCCCGGGGAAGGACTTTGAATTCCGCTTCTTTTTCGACGTCGAGGCGTCCATCCTGAAGGAAAGCACCCGGAACCTGATGCAGCAATTGAAAAACGAGGCTGATCAATTCGTGTTCCTGGGCAATTACGAGGAAATACGGTGATGGAATACGGACTGCTGGGGGAGAAACTGGGCCACAGTTATTCGCCCCTGATCCACCGGGTGATGGGGGATTATGATTACCGGCTGTATCCCGTAGGCCCGGAGGAATTGAAAAGAATTCTGACGGAAAAGCGCTTCCGGGGGCTCAACGTGACCATCCCCTACAAGCAAACGGTGCTGCCCTATTGCGATGAAATTTCGGACGCGGTCCGGCGCATCGGCAGCGCCAACACGCTGGTGGTGAAAGATGGCCGGATCGCGGCCTACAATACCGACCTGGCGGGCTTCTTGACCATGCTCAGGGCGGCGGGCATTTCCCTTGCCGGCAAAAAAGCGGTGATCCTGGGCAGCGGCGGCACGTCGCTCACCGCCCGGGCCGCCTGCCAAACGGAGGGCGCCCGGGAAACGGTGGTGGTGTCCCGGTCCGGGCCGGTGGATTACGCAGCATTATACCGCAGCCACACCGACGCAGAGGTGCTGATCAACGCCACGCCCGTGGGCATGTATCCCAACAACCTGGTTTCGCCCGTTGACCTGTCCCGCTTTCCCCGCCTTTGCGGCGCAGCGGACGTGATCTACAACCCGGCCAGAACGGCGCTGGTCCTGGACGCCCGGGAACGGGGCATCCCCTGCGGGGACGCTCTGGTGATGCTCTCCGCCCAGGCATATTACGCGGCACAGCTGTTCCTTGGCAAGGACCTGCCGGAAAGCAAAATCCGGCAGGCCTGCGCCGCCGTGCGCCGGGAGACGCAGAACCTGGTGCTGGTGGGCATGCCGGGCAGCGGCAAAACCACCCTGGGAAAGGAAATTGCCGATCGGATGGGGCGGCAGTTTGTGGATTTGGACGCGGAAATTGAAAAGGCCGCCGGGCAATCCATCCCGCAAATCTTTGCACAGCGGGGCGAAGCGGCCTTCCGGCAAATGGAAGCGGAGGCGGCCGCCGACGCCGGCAAGCGCTCCGGCCTGGTGATCGCCCCGGGCGGCGGCGCGGTGCTCCGGCGCGGCAACGTGCGCGCCTTCAAGCAAAACGGCGTGATCTGCCATGTCCGGCGGCCCGTGGAGCGCCTGGCGATGGGAGGGCGGCCCCTGTCCACCGGGCTGGATGCGCTGCGAAAAATGGAAGAAGCCCGCAATCCTCTGTACGCCGCCTGCGCGGATTTTTCAATCGACAACGACGGCGCCGTGAACGAAACGGCGGAAAAGATACTGGAGGGGTTTTATGAAGCTCTTGATCCTCAACGGGCCTAATCTGAACATGCTGGGCATCCGGGAGAAGCACATTTACGGCGCCGCCACCTACGCGGATCTGACGGCATTCATTGAGAAAAAGGCCAGGGAATTGGGCGTGGAAGCGGAGATTTTTCAAAGCAACCACGAAGGCGCGCTGGTGGACAAAATCCAGCAGGCCTACGGCTGCGTGGACGGCATTGTCATCAATCCCGCCGCCTACACCCACACCTCGGTGGCTATTCTGGACGCGCTGAAGGCCGTGAGCATCCCCGCGGCGGAGGTGCATCTGAGCGACGTGAGCAAGCGGGAGCCCTTCCGGCAGATCAGTTATGCCGGCATGGCTTGCCAGGCCCATTTTATCGGTATGGGCTTTGAAGGATATGCCCGGGCCATGGAATACCTGTGCGCTGAAAAATAAGGCTCTTCACGGAAAGCCAGGGAGAAGGAGACAATCCTCTTTGTCATCTTGAGCGGAGTGGAGCGAGAGCGGAACGAAGCCGAAAGAAATGTAAGCTGGCATAAAGAATTGCTGATAGATTCCTCGGCTGCGCTTCGCTCGGGATGAAAATGTTAGGCTGTTATCTGGTATGATGCTTCCCTAAGAATCCGTGAAGAAAAAATTAAGCATGAAAAAACCGCGCTTGGGTGCGCGGTTTTATTTGGATAAAAGATGGCTCAGTTTGCCAGCGAACCATTGTAGAAAACCAGCCGCGGCGCTTCGCCCATCAGCACGATAAAGCGGCAGGTAAGCGCCGGCTCGTCGACGAAAACCAGGTAGCTGCTGCCGTCCAGGCCCGGCACCACGTTCCACAGCTGCAATTCGCCCTGCCTGATTTGCTTGTCGATGGTGGGATTTTGCTCTTCGGTGAAGGCCAGGATCAGCTCCTTGGCGGCGGCGATTTCCTCCGCGCTGGCTTCGCTGGGGTCTTTGGCGTTGTCCCAATCCAGGTTTTCGGTGATTTCATTCAAGGCCATCAGGCCGCGATGCTCGGAAAAAGCGCAGTAGTAGGAATGCTCCTCGCAGTTGACGGCGATGTGGATCAGGCCGTTTTCCATCCAGCCGCTCCAATCGGTTTCGTTGTCAACGGTAAAGCCCTTGCTTTTCAGCAGGTTCACCGCCCGCTCCTTCCACACGTCCCAGCCTTCGCTTAACACAGGTTCTTCCACCACGGTGTTTTCCCCGTACATGTAGCCGGGCAGCTTCACATTGTATTCCTCGGGATCGAAGGGCTTCACATGGCTTTCGCCGTAGCCTGCGGCGGTCATATTGAAGCGCACGGTGACGAGGCGCTTTGTGCCGTCCCAATACTCCGACTCCACCTGGATCTCGCCGTTGGCCCCGGTGAAGCGGCCCTGCTTGTCGGTGGTAAAGGACGCGTCGGCGCTTTGCAGCGCCCAGCGCACGGTGCCGTCGACGAGGGCCTGGGTGGGGGTGATGTAGCTGTCGAAGGGAACGCCCTCTTCGGGATTGATGCTGCGGTCGTTCCAATAGGAGAACCAGCGGGTGGACAGATACCCGGCCGCCAGGTTCAGCGTGCTGACCGCCAGATCAGGCAGGGTTTCTTTGGAAAGCAGAAGGTGCACGCTGCGGCCTTCTTCGGTTTCCGTCGCGTTCACTACGCCCTCGGGCAAAAGCGGCTCCAGCTGCCCAAGCACCAGGCCGCCCAGCTCGGTCAGGGCGTCCAGCTGCACCGTGCGGCGCAAAAGGGAATTTTGCTTGCTGACCCATCCGGTGCGGTAGATGCCGGGGGTGTAGACCTCCATCACGTTCACGCCGCCTTTTTCGTCGGCGATGATGGTCCAGCCGCTTTCCCTTTCTTCACCGTTGGAACGGGGCGAAAGCAGCTTCAGGTCATACAGGGAGGAAAAGCCGTCCTGCACGTAATGCAGCCTGGCCTGTTTGAATTGCACCCCGTCCAGCAGCAGCGTGGCTTCGCCGTCCACGGTCACGTTATCGGTGCGGAAGAGGAAATCGCAGCCGCTTTGCCACAGCGCGGCCAGGGGCCCATTCTCCTGGGCCAGGGCGGCGGCGGTAAGCGATACGCACAGCAGCAGCGCCGTCAGAAGAACAATGAATTTGTTATTGCGCATGGGTTGCCTCCTTGTGTGGTGTTCATTGGGATTCCGGAGAATAAACGGAAGGACAGGGGCAATTCTTCCCGGGCAGGGAAATATTTGCCGGATTTCAGGCGGCGCGCCGCTTTTTCAGCGCAGCTCCACCATCACCAATTCCGGCCGGTTGTACCACCGGGGCACCCGGGTGGATTCCCGGGCCAGGCCGCGGCTGACGATCATGCGGACGCCGTTTTTTTCATACTGTCCGCCGGCGTAGGCGGGAAACAGGCCCTGATGGGGCGCCCACAGGCCGTTGACCAGGCCCGGGATGCGCCATTGGCCGCCGTGGGCGTGGCCGGCAAGCACCAGGCCGATGCCATATTGGCTGTACACGTCCAGCAATTCCGGCCGGTGCGTGAGCAAAATGGTGAAGGCGCCGGGTTCCGCTTGGGAAACCGTCCGGGCCACCTGCTCCCGGAAGCTGCCCGACGCATGCTCGGTAAAGCCGTCGCAGTCCGCCCAGGCATAAGGATCGTCCACGCCGCAAAGGACGATGCGGCTGCCGTTGATTTCAAGCGCCGCCGTGCCGCCGCTGAGCCGCGTGACGCCGCATTCCTCCAGAATGGCCATCCTTTCGGCAAAGCCTGCCGCGCCGACCCAGTATTCGTGATTTCCCGTCACGTAATAGCAGGGGTACCTGCCGCCGACGCCCCGAAGAAACGCAGCGGCGTTATCCACAGGCAGGGTGTCGTCAAAGATGTCGCCGCCCAGCAGCACCGCGTCCGGGTTTTCCCCATCCAGGGCAGCCAGCAGCTCCCGCTGGTTTTCCCCATAGGCGCAGGAGTGCAGATCGGTGATCAGGGCGATGCGGACGGGCTGACGGATCTGCTCCGCTTCCACGGTGTAATGCGGAATGGTGAGGGCGCTGTAAAACCCGGGAAGCACAAGGCAGAGCAGAAGAACTGTCACGATCAGCAGGACCTTTGTTTTTCTTTTCATCAGGATCCCTCCCGGTCAGGCCTGAAATGCATCTGCAGACGGGGATGCCGCGCCAGCCTGCTACCATTGTAGGATCGGCGTAGGCGTTTGTCAATCAGCGGAGCGTTTTTTTACAAATGCAAACGGCGGCCCGGAAAGCCGGACCGCCGCAAAGGATTACGGGGATTGGATTATTTTGCGTATTCCGCGGCCTGCTGACCGGCAATGCGGCCAAAGACCACGAAGTCGGCCACGGCGTTGCCGCCCAGGCGGTTGGCGCCGTGCACGCCGCCGGTGACTTCGCCCGCGGCGAACAGGCCGGAAATGACCTGGCCGTCGGCGGTGAGCACCTGGGCGTTTTCATTGATCTTCAATCCGCCCATGGTGTGGTGGATACCGGCGGTGACCTTCACGGCGTAGAAGGGCGCGGTGTCCAGGGGCTGGGCAAAGCTGGTGCGGCCAAACTCGGGATCGTTCTTTTCGGCCACGCAGCCGTTCCATTTTTCCATGGTGGCGGCGAAGGCGTCGGCGGGGATGTCCAGCACGGCGGCCAATTCCTCATAGCTGTCGGCGCCGTACATGAAGCCCCGGTTGATGTAGCCCTGGATCACGGAGGAGGCGTCCACCATCTTCTGATCCACCACCAGCCAGGAGAAGGAGCCGGGCTGGGCGATCTCGGCGGCGGATACCACGTCGCGGGTGCCCACTTCGTCGGTGAAGCGGTTGCCCTCGGCGTTCACCAGGATCGCGCCGTCGCCCCGCAGGCCCTCGGTGATCAGGGAGGCGGTGTCGGCCTGCACGGTGGGATGGATCTGGATCTGCTCCATATCTACGGTGGCCGCGCCCAATTCCTCCGCCATCAGGATGCCCTGGCCCTGGATGCCGGCGGCATTGGTGGTCATGAAGCCGTCCAGCTGGGGCGCGTATTTCACCACCATTTCCAGGTTGGCGCCAAAGCCGCCGCTGGTGAGCACCACCGCCTTGGCGTTGACGGTCACGGTGTTGCCGCTCTTGCCGGTGGCCACGATGCCGCAGGCAGCGCCCTGGTCGTTGGTGAGGATTTTGGTGGCGGTGGTGTCGGTAAGCAGGGTGATGCCGTCCCGGGTCTTGCTGGCTTCCTCCAGCAGCGGTACGGTGTACGCGCCCACGGATACCACCTTGCCCTCGGCGTTCACCGGGCGATGGATGCGCTTCACCGACGCGCCGCCAAAGGCCGCCACGTTGTTAAGCTCAATGCCGATGGAGCTGAGCCATTCGATGGCGGCGGCGGAATTGCTCACCAGGGTGTTCACCAGTTCCGGATCGTTGAGGCCCTTGCCGCCGATCAGGGTATCCAGCGCAAAGAGCTCCACGGAATCGAAGTACCCCTCGGGCGCGGCCTGCCAGGCTTCCCACTGGTTCTTTACGATGGCCGCCAGGGCGGTGATGGCCTCGTTGTCGGCGTAGGCTTCCGCGGCCTTCAGGGTCTTTTCCACGCCGGCGGACTCGCCAAATTCGTTCTTGTCCTGATAGACGGTCTTGGCGGCGTTCATGCCGCCGGTGGCCTTGACGGAGTTGCCGCCCACGGCAGGCTGGCTTTCCACCACGATCACTTTTTTGCCGTTGTCGGCCGCGGTAATAGCGGCCACCATGCCGGCGCCGCCCGCGCCAACCACCACGACGTCGGCGTCGTAGGTTTCGTCGGCGGCCGCTTCATCCTTGGCTTCGCGTACGTAATCGTCGGGGTTCACGCCGGCCTGCGTCAGCGCGTCCCGGGCGGCGGTGATCACCGCGCCGCGGGTGACGAAGGCGAAGGTGGCGCCGGTGTAGGTGTCAATGATGCCGTTGGCTTCCACGAAAGCCTGGGGCCATTCCTCAACCACCTTGCTGCCGATGCCCTGGGTTTCGCTGTCACCGATGATCTCTACGATGGTGATCACGCCGTCGGCGAGGGTCACGTTCACGGTCACGTCGCCGCCAAAGCCCTTGGCGGTGCCGCTGCCGGTGGCAACGGCGGCTTCCGTGGCGGTTTCGGCCATGGCGGCAGGCAGCAGGCACAGCGCCATGACCAACGCGGTCAGCAGAGCGAGAATACGGTTTTTCATAGGGGTATTCCTCCTATTCATTATTCAACACGTTCCCGGGAAGGAACGGTGTTTTTGAAAAAAGCCCGCCGGTAAAACAGAAGCGAAATGCCGGTGCCGATGATCCAGCCGATGGGCCAGGCGCACCAGATGCCGGTGGAGCCCAGGCCCGTGCCGGAAAGAAGGATGGCCAGCGCCACGCGCAGGATCAGGTCGGTAAAGGTGGCGATCATGAAGGGGCGCATCATGCCCGCGCCCCGCAGCACCCCGTCTGCCGCCAGCTTGGCAGACACCACGAAATAGAAGGGCGACAGGATGCGCAGGAAGATCACGCCGGTTTGCAGGGCGTCTTTGGTGGGCGCGTCCATGAAGAAACGGATGAATACTTCCCCGGCGAAAAAGTACATCAGCAGAAACGGCACGCACAAAAGCCACACCATCCTGAGCCCCGAAACAAAGCCCAGCCTCACCCGGTCCATTTTCCCCGCGCCGATATTCTGGGCGGTGTAATTGGAAATGCCGTTGGCCAGGGTGGTGAAGGAGGTGATCACCAGGTTGTTCATTTTCACCGACGCGGAATACCCCGCCATCACCCCGGGGCCAAAGCCGTTGATCACGCCCTGGATCACCAGGTTGCCCACGGAAACGAAGCTTTGCTGCAGCGTGCTGGGCACGGCGATGCGCACGATTTTTTTGAGGAGCGAAAAGGAAAACAGCGGCGCTTTTTCTTTTTGAGCAGGCAGGCCGCGCATCCTCTTCAGCACCGCCGCCATGGCCAGCGCGCAGCTGACGCCCTGGCAGATCAGCGTGGCCCAGGCGACGCCTGCCACGCCCATTTTGAAGGCGGCCACGAACAGAATGTCCATCCCGATATTGGCGGTGGAGGACAAAGCCAGGAAAACAAACGGCGTTTTGGAATCGCCCAGGGCTGAAAAGGTGCCGTTGGCCACGTTGTAAAAGAACATGAAGGGCAGCCCCAGCACGTAGATGCGCAGGTACAGCGCGGAGTCCGCCATGACCTCCCGGGGCGTGCGCAGCATCTCCAGCAGCCATTCGCCCAGAAGCAGCCCCGGGATCATCAGCGTCAGGCATAAGGCCCCCGTCATCACCAGGGCGGTGGATACCGCCGTCTTGACCTGCCGGTAATCCTTCGCGCCGAAAAGCTGGGACACGATCACCGAGCATCCCATGTTGCAGCCGAAAGCGAAGGCAATGAAAATGAGGGTGATTTCATAGCTGTTGCCCACGGCGGCCAGGGCGTTTTCGCCGATGAATTTGCCCGCCGTCAGGCTGTCGGCGATATTGTAAAGCTGCTGAAAGATCACGCTGCCAAACAGCGGCAGGCAGAATTTCCATAAGACGGAAGAGGGTTTGCCGGCGGTCAGATCTCTGTTCAATCCCAATGTCCTCTTTCTGTGCGAGGGGTAGACGCACACCTTTATTATACACAAGAATTGCATCCGTGTAAAAGGAAAAGTTTGATTCAGTAAACAGCAGGATAAAAACGCCGCGCCGCGGACGGATCAGGCGGCGCGGACTGCCGTAGAAAGAGGATCTCCCGAACCGTCGTCCTGACCGGCCCGGGAGATCCTTTTGCGGTTGTAGATTTTTTTGCTTTCGATTTTCCTGGTTACGGGGGAGAAGGCCCAGGTTTTGCGGCGGCCGGCGGCCGCCTGTTTTTTGGCCTTCTTGCTCATTTTTTCCCGGGGCAGAAATTTCGCCATACTGATGCTCCTTTCGCGTGCATGTACATGGAAAACGGGACGACGCAAGCCTTTCTCCCGGTCAGGGCGGATGCGGGGGCAGTTGGCTCCTTATCCCGGCAGACCCGCTGCGAAGACGCAAACGGCGCCTGCGGTGGTATTATATCATCATCCATCTCCCCGGACAAGCGGCCGGCCGGGCCGGAGCAGCGGCGTTTCATGGGAAGAATTTACATTTTGAGCAAAAGAAAATCAGCCGGCGGGCGGCGGACGGTTGCATCCCGGCTGAATCTGTGCGACAATAGGAAAGAAAGCCCAGCTGCCGGCGCGGCGGCGAAACCGGATCGCGGAGGAGGGTCGCGAACGTGGATGCAATGTATCTGGTTTATTTTCTCCTGGGCATGCTGATCTTTTTCGGATCAAAGGCAGCCCGAAGAAAGGAATGGAACGAAGCGTATACCTCTTTGCAGCAAACGAAGATCCTGCAGGGGATCGCCGCCCTGGGCGTGATGCTGCATCACATGGGCCAGAAGACCTGCGCGCCCTGGCATTCCTATGTGTTCATCGTGCATGGGCTGGACCCGTTTGTCCCCATAGGCTACATGCTGGTGGGCGTGTTTCTGTTCTGCAGCGGCCTGGGCCTGTACAAGAGCTTCAAAACCAAGCCTGATTATCTGAAGGGCTTTTTCAGGAAACGGATATTGCCCATCGTGATCGCGTTTTATCTGTCCGAATTTATTTATACGGCGGTGCGGCTGATCATGGGGCAGAAAATGGACGCCCTGGAGACCGTGTGGTATCTGTCCGGCCTGCACATGGCCAACCCCAACGCCTGGTATATCGTTGTGATTCCGTTCTTTTATCTGGCGTTCTGGGCCGCGTTCCGGTTTTGCAAAAAAGAGGGAGCCGCCATTTTCTGCGTGTTCCTTTTTACGCTGGGATACACCGTGCTGGGCGCGCTGATCGACCATCAGAGCAGCTGGTGGATGCAGGGAGAATGGTGGTACAACAGCATCATCCTTTTCCCGCTGGGCATGCTGTTCGGCAAATTTGAAAAGCAGGCGACGGCGGCTGCCCGGAAGGGATATTGGCTTTATCTGGCGCTTTCTTTCGCGGCGGTTTTTCTTTTGCTGTGGCAGTCGGAGTGGCTCAACGCCAACGCCTGGGGCTATTACCGGGAGGGGAGCACGCCCATGAAGGTGCCCTACCGGCTGCTGAGCGCCGGCATGCAGTGGCTGGTGGCCATTGCTTTCACGGCTTTCTGGTTCCTGCTGATGATGAAGGTGCGTCTGGGCAACCGGGCGCTGGCCTGGCTGGGCGGCGCGACGCTGGAATTATACCTGATGCACGGCATGTTTGTGGAAATGTTCGGCTATAACTTCATGGACAAGTCCAGGAGCGTGGTGTACATCAAATCCGTGCCGCTGTACATGGCTGCCGTGCTGGGCTGCGCCATTCCGGCGGCGCTGCTGTTCGGGCTGATCTGGAAAAAGCTTGCGGGTCTGACACGGAAAAGAAACCATGAAAAGAAGGATGGCGCCCCCGGCGAAAAAAACGCAAAGCCGCCGCGGAAGAAACGCAGCGGCCCGGGATACGCCCGGAAAAAGCGAAACCGCGCCGCGCGTCTGGCGCTTCCCGGCGCGGCCATCGTGCTGGCGGGCGTTTTCCTTTGGCCCTCCGCCGGCGGGAAGGAAAACGTGCGGGTGATGAACGGCATGTCCTTCACCGTTCCCGATTATTTTTCCCGGGTGTACGCCGACGGCCGGTATGCCGCCTGGGAATATTCAAAAACGGATAAGCGGCCCGGCAGGCTGATCCTGGACGGGGATATCCGCAATGAGAACGCGGCGAATTACACCACGGCGGAGCAGGTGCTGGCGGAATGCGCCCTGATGACGGAAGCGGAATTGTATGTCAATCCCCAGGGCGTGCGCATGGTACGGGGCTTTGCGGAGTATTCGGGCGTCCGGGAAAGGCGGTATTATATCGAAAGCAAAGGCGGCATGGTGCTGATGTGCATGAACGAAAATGAGCGCTACTACGACCGGGACGACTGCGAAGAGGCGCTGCATCAGACGGCAGACAGCGTTCGCCCCGCCATCTGACGGGGCCGCTTCCGGCCTTTTGCGGCTTGATTCCGGATCAAATGATGGTATGATGGCATTGCAGGGCAATTCGCGCCTTAAAACGCGCGTTTGTATGGCGAAACGGTAAGGAGGATGAATCATCATGGGCGTACATATCCTGGAAAACGAATTTCTGCGGGCCGCGGTGTCCGACGCCGGAGCGGAACTGATCAGCGTCATGGATAAGGAAAAGCATATCGAGCGGATCTGGACCGGCGATCCGGCGGTATGGAACCGCCACGCTCCCATTCTCTTTCCCTTTGTGGGAAAGGTAACGGAAGGAAAATACCGCGCCGCGGGCAGGGAATACGCCATGAAAACCCAGCATGGCTTTGCGCGGGACCTGGATTTTTCCTGCGTTGAGGAAACGGAAACCGCCGTTGCGCACTGCCTGACGGCCACGGACTGGACAAAGGAACGTTACCCTTACGACTTCCGCCTGACCGTTGTCCATCGCCTGGAAGGAAGGGAGGCTTGCGTTTCGTGGCAGGTGGAAAACCGGGGAGCGGAAAAAATGTATTTTGCCATCGGCGGGCATCCCGGTTTTTTGCTGCCGGAGGGCGTGCGCAAGGAGGACTGCCGCATTGCGTTTCCGGGGGCGGAGGGCCTGCGGTATATCAGCGTAAACAAAGCGGGCTATGCGCTGGCCGAAGAAAAAACGCTGCCATTGCGGGAAGGCAGCGCCGCCTATCAGGCGGATATTCCGGATACCTGGATTTTTGAGAATGGGCAGGTTGGCCGCGTGGGCATCCTGCTGCCGGACGGCAGGCCCTTCGTCATGCTGCATTGCGGGCAGTTTCCCATGCTGGCCGTGTGGGCCAATCCCAATGGGCCGTTCATCTGCCTGGAGCCGTGGTTCGGGCGTACCGACGACGTGGGCTTCACGGGGTCTGTCGAAGAAAAGAAAGCCATCCAATGCCTGGAAAAAGGGGAAAAGAAGGAAATCAGCTATCGTATGGAGTTTATCTGACCGGGACGGCATCGTCTGATGGCCCTGTCCGCCCCGGCAGCCGCCGGATGAAAAAGAAAAATACCCAGCCGGGCATGATGGAAACGATCATCCCGATTGGGTATTTTTTCGGATGGCGGCTTACAGCTCCTGCTCGGCCTGGGCTGCGGCGTCGATCGCCCTGACCACGGGGGCGTCGGGATAATCCGTGGTCTGCGGCATGGGCAGGGACTGCATGTAGGCGTGCATGGCCTCGGCCACGCGCTTGCTGTTGGCCACGGCCTCCACCACGGTGCGGGCGCCGCTGGCGGCGTCGCCGGCGGCGAACACGCCGGGGCGGCTGGTATGGCCGTCGGCGTCCACGGTGAGCAGGCCGGTTTTGCCGGTGTCGATGTCCCGGGTGGTGGTCACCAGGTTGCTTTCCGCGCCCTGACTGACGGCCACGATCACCCCGGTGCAGGGATACAGCTTTTCGGTGCCGGGGACGGGGGAGATTTTGCCGTTCTCATCTGTCTGGCTGTCGGAGAGGATCACCCCGTCCTCCCGGATCTCCAGGGTGCATTTGTTATAGATAAAGTCTACGCCTTCCAGCCTGGCGTAGCTGCTTTCATACTGGCTGGCGGTGAGGGTATCGGTAAGGTTGACGCAGGAAACGAACCGGGCCCCGTGGCGGATGGCGGTGCGGGCGCAGTCCATGGCGCTGTTGCCGGTGCCGATCACCATGATCCTTTCGCCCAGGTGGAACGCGCCGGGGCTGGCCAGGTAATTGATGGCGTAGGTCACGTGGCCCAGGCTTTCGCCCCGGATGTTCAGCTTGCGGGGCTTCCACAGGCCCGCGCCCACGAACACGCTTTGATAGCCGTCCCGGAACAGATCGTCGATGGTGATGGCGCTGCCGATGTAGGTGTTGGGGCGGAAGCGGATGCCCTTGAGCTCCAGGTGGCGGTAAGCCAGATCGTCCAGCACAGAATCCGGCAGGCGGAAATCGGGGATGCCGAAGCGCATCACGCCGCCGATCTTGTCCCGGCTGTCAAAAATCGTCATCTGATATCCGTACCGGGCCAGAATGATGGCCACGGTCAGCCCGGCGGGCCCTGCGCCGATCACGGCGGCCCGCCTTCCGTTGGAGGGGGCCGGGCCTTTCACCATCTGGTTGGCGTAAGTGGAGGAAATATAGCTTTCGATCACCGAGAAATGCACCGGCACGCCCTTGAGCCCCCGCACGCAGTGGCCCTCGCACTGGTTTTCATGGTTGCACACCAGGGCGCAGATCGTGGTGAGCGGGTTGTTTTCAAACAGCATCCAGCCTGCTTCGTTCAGCCTGTTGTCCTTGAGCAGACGGATCACTTCGGGAATGTTGGTGTGAATCGGGCAGCCTTCCTGGCACCGGGGCTTTTTGCAGCCCAGGCAGCGGTCGGCTTCCTCCATAACGTGAAGCGCCATCGTGTACACCTCTGAATACGCGGATCATCCGCTGTTGATAAATGGGGAAGCGGCGGCAGAGCGGGGCGGACGCCAAACGCGGGATCATCCTGCCGCGCCTTTCTGCGCCGATTGCTTCCGGCGGGTTTGCTCCCAGTTTACAACAAATCAGGGCCGGATTCAAGGGAAAAGGACGCAAAAACTGTTTTTCTCCTGGCTTTGCTTGCGGAAGGGGATTGTATAATCCGGTCAGGAATGATAAAGTAAACAGGAAAGAAATGCGGCGCGGAAAGCGAAGTGAGGGCATATGGCAGGGGCTTCTTTGGAAAAGATGCTGAGTGAAAAGCGGCGGCCTATTCTGGTGGAGTTTGATCCCCCGCGCAACGAAAGCCCGGAGGCGTTCATCGCGGGCGCCCGGGCGCTTTATGAGGCGGGGGCCGACGTCATCACCATCGCAGATTGTCCCATCGGCAAAGCCAGCATCGACGCGTGCATGCTGGCGGCAAAGCTGAAGCGGGAATACGGCGTCGAAACGCTGCCGCACATGGCCTGCCGCGACCGGAACCTGAACGCGGCCAAGGCGCTGCTGATGGGCCTGTCCATGGAGGGCGTCGGCCAGGTGCTGCTGGTGACGGGCGACCCGGTAAGCCACGAGGACCGGGAACAGGTGAAGGGCGTGTTTCAGATGACCAGCCGGACCCTGGCAAAATCCATTGTGGATTTGCAATCCCAGGGCAAATTGACCCCGTTTTTCCTCTGCGGCGCGCTGAACGTGAACGCCCGGAACTTTGATAAGGAATTGGAGCGGGCGAGGGAAAAGGAAGACGCCGGCATTCAGGCGTTCTTCACCCAGCCGGTGTCCAGCCCGCGGGCGCTGGAAAACCTCCGCGCGGCCCGGCAGGCGCTGCGCGGCGCGCTGCTGGGCGGGCTGTTTCCCATTGTGAGCTACAAAAACGCCTGTTTCCTGAAAAACGAGGTGGCGGGCATGGAAATCGGAGACGATCTCCTCTCCGCGTATCAGGGGCTTGACAGGGCGGCGGGCGAGGCCATGGGCCGGCGGCAGTGCCTGCTCATGGCCCGGCAGATGCGGGAGAGCGTGGATGGGTACTATATCATGACGCCCTTCCGCCGAGTGGAGCTGGTGAAGGGCATCATCGACGATTTGAAGCAATGATGATGGATATTTCGGAGGCTTTGCGCTATCTGGGCGCGGCAGGGGCGGATGAAGAGACCCGGCGCGCCGTAAAGCAGGCGGCGGAGGAATTGGAAGCGGCGCTGGCTCCGCGTTATGTATACAAGGTTTTTGATGTCCAAGCTGCGGAAGATGGCATGCTTTTGCCGGCATGCGGATTGCTTTTGCCGGGCAGCATGGCGAAGACCATGCTGCAAGGCTGCCAAAGGGCGGCGCTTGTGTGCTGTACATTGGGCGCGGCGTTTGACCGGCGGCTGCGCATGACCCAGGCGCGGGACATGGCGAAGGCCGCGATCGTAAACGCCTGCGGCAGCGCGTATGTGGAAGCGGGCTGCGGCCAGGCGGAAAAAGAGATCGCTTCGCGGTATCCCGGCCTGTATCTGACCGATCGCTTCAGCCCCGGCTACGGCGATCTGCCCCTGCGCATCCAGCCGGATTTCATCCTGGCGCTGGACGCGGGCAGGCGGCTGGGCGTGACGGTAACGGACAGCCTGCTCATGCTGCCCGCCAAGACCGTGACCGCCGTGATCGGCCTGTCGGATTCGCCCCAGCCCGCCCGCATCCGGGGCTGCGGCTTGTGCGCCTTGAAAGCGCGCTGCGTTTATCGGGAAAGGGGAACTTGCTGTGGCGTTTGATTTTTCTCATATCACTTTATTGGACGGGGCCATGGGCACCATGCTGCAAAAAAGCGGCCTTAAGCCCGGCGAGATCCCGGAATTGAAAAACATGGAAAACCCGGAATTGATTGCCGCCGTGCACCGGGCGTACATCGACGCGGGCAGCCAGGCGGTTTACGCCAATACCTTCGGGGCCAACCGGCGAAAGCTGAGCAAGACGGGCTATTCCGTGGCCGAGGTGATCGGCGCGGGCGTGCGTATTGCCAAGCGGGAGGCGGAGGGCAAGGCGTTCGTCGCGCTGGATATCGGGCCGCTGGGCGAATTGCTGGAGCCTCTGGGCAGCCTTTCCTTTGAGGACGCTTACGATCAGTTTGCCGAAATGATGGATGCCGGCGCGGCGGCGGGGGCCGATCTGGTGGTGATCGAAACGATGACCGACCTGTACGAAGCCAAGGCCGCGCTGCTGGCCGCCAAGGAGCATACCGCCCTTCCCGTGGCCGTTACCATGAGCTTTGACGCCTCCGGCCGCACCTTCACCGGCTGCACCGTGGCGGCCATGGCCCATACGCTGGAAGGGTTGGGCGCAGACGCCATCGGCATCAACTGCTCTTTGGGCCCTGTGGAGCTGCTGCCGCTGCTAAAGGAGCTTCGGCGGAACACGCTTTTGCCCATCATTGCCAAGCCCAACGCGGGCCTGCCCGATCCGGCGGACGGGCACTATGATCTATCCGCCGCCGCCTTTGCTTCCGCCATGGGGCCGATCCTCCGGGAGGGGGCCGACGCCGTGGGCGGCTGCTGCGGCACGGACCCTGATTACATCCGCGCCTTAAAACAGATTTTATCTGAAAAGAAAAATGTTCGCAGCGCATACGAGCCCCGCAGCGTCGTCTGCACGCCCACTGTCACGCTGCCCCTCAACGGGATCCGGGTGATCGGCGAACGCATCAACCCCACGGGCAAGAAACGCTTCCAGCAGGCGCTCATGGAAAACGATCTCAGCTATATCGTGGACGTGGCCATAGCGCAGATCGATGCCGGGGCGGACATCCTGGATGTGAACGTGGGCTATCCCGGCGTGGACGAGACGGTCATGCTGCCCCGGGTGGTCAAGGCCCTGCAGGCGGCGGTGGACGCGCCGCTGCAGCTGGATTCCGCCAATCCGGCCGCGCTGGAGGCCGCCCTGCGGGTATACAACGGCAAGGCGGTGGTGAACTCGGTGAACGGGAAGGAAGAATCCCTGAAAGCCATTCTGCCGCTGGCAAAGAAATACGGCGCGGCGGTGGTGGGCCTGACGCTGGACGGGGACGGCATCCCCGATACCGCCGAAAAGCGCTTTGCCATCGCGGAAAAAATCCTTTCCCGGGCCCTGGCTCTGGGCATTCCCCGGCAGGACGTGTGGATCGACTGCCTTACCCTCACCGTGTCCGCCCAGCAGGAGCAGGCCGGGGAAACCCTCCGGGCGGTTGCCATGGTGCGCAGCCGCCTCGGTTTGCAAACGCTGCTGGGCGTCAGCAACATTTCCTTCGGCTTGCCCAACCGCCTGCTCATGACCCAGACCTTCCTCATCCGCGCGCTTCACGCAGGGCTGACGCTGCCCATCGTGAATCCCAACCAAAAAGAAATCATGGACGCCATCGCCGCGTTCCGGGTGCTGAACGGGGAGGACGCCCAAAGCAAGCAATATGTTGCCCGGTTTGCTGAAGCGCAGCCGGAGGCCAGGCCTGTCGCCGCGCATGCCATGATGCTGGACGAGGCCATTCTGCGGGGCCTGAAAACGGAAGCGGGCCGCATCGCCCGGGAAAAACTGAAAACGGAAGCGCCCCTTTCCCTGGTGGAGCGGTATCTGATCCCCGCGCTGGACAAGGTGGGCTTGGATTACGAGCACGGCAGGGTGTTCCTGCCGCAGCTTCTGTCCGCCGCCCAGGCAGCCCAGGCGGTATTTGAGGAAATCAAGACCGTGCTGGCAAATGCCGGCGCGGAAACCGTGGGCAAGGGAAAGATCATCATGGCCACCGTACAGGGCGATATTCACGATATTGGGAAAAACATCGTCAGAACCGTGCTGGAGAACTACGGCTATACCGTGATCGACCTGGGAAAGGACGTGCCGCCGGAACAGGTCGTTCAGGCCGCCGTGGAACAGGGCGCAAAGTTGGTGGGCCTTTCCGCGCTCATGACCACCACGCTGCCCGCCATGGAGGAAACCATCCGCCGCTTGCGCCGCCTTGGCGCGCCACCCGCGGTGATGGTGGGCGGGGCCGTGGTAACGGAAAGCTGGGCGAAATCCGCCGGCGCGGATTTCTACGCCAAAGACGCCCGCGCCGCCGTGGGCATCGCCCGGCAGGTATTTGGAGAATAGCTTTTGTTCCCCTCCCGGCCTCCTGACGGGCAAGGGGTGCGGGAAACGCGCCGCATTGCGCTTCTTCCGGCCGGGATATCGCAGATTCAATGCCGAAGGAGGATGAAAACAGGGATAACCCCGCAGCTGGGGCTTTTTTCGCCGCCGGCCGGAAGCGCGTCAGCGTTCACGGACGGAGGAAAGAAATTCCTTCGCGCGCTGGGATTGGGGATGCTCAAAGAACGCTTCCGGCGTGTTTTCCTCCACGATGGCGCCGCTGTCCATAAAGATCACCCGGTCGGCCACCCTGCGGGCAAAATTCATTTCATGGGTAACGATCAGCATGGTCATCCCATCCCGGGCCAATTCTGTCATAACGGTCAGCACCTCGCCGATCATTTCCGGGTCCAGGGCGCTGGTGGGTTCGTCGAACAGCATGGCTTTGGGGTGCATGGCCAGGGCCCGGGCGATGGCCGCGCGCTGCTGTTGCCCGCCGGACAGCTGGGCGGGCGCCTTGTCCTTCTGATCTGCCACGCCTACTCTTTCCAGCAGACGCAGCGCTTCGGCGCGGGCGTCTTTTTTATTCTGCTTCAGAACGCTTCTCGGCGCGGCGGCGACGTTCTCCAGGATGGTCATGTGCGCGAACAGATTGAAGGATTGAAACACCATGCCGATCCGGGCGCGCATGGCGGCCAGCTTTCTTCCCTCCGGCGGGATCGGGACCCCTTCGATGAGGATATCGCCCGAATCAATGGTTTCCAATCGGTTGACGGTGCGGCAAAGGGTGGATTTTCCGGAGCCGGAGGGCCCGATGATCACGACCACTTCCCCCTGCCTGACGGACAGGGAGATATCCTTGAGCACGTGCAGCTGTCCAAAGTGTTTGTCTACGTGCCTGAGCTCAATGACCGGCGTGTTGATTTCCGTCATGTGTTTCTCCCTTCCGCGGTCGGGTTCATGCGCCGGGCCAGATATTTCGACAGCTTGTTGAGCAGATAATTGACCAGGATATAAATCACCGTTACCACCAGGTAGACCGACAGCATGGCGTCATAATTGGAAATGAGCACCTTGGCGTTTTGCATCAGATCGGCATAGGAAACCACGGAAGCGAAGGTGGTATCCTTGAGCACGATGACCAATTCTGCGATGAGGGACGGGATCACGAAACGGAGGGCCTGGGAAAAAAGGATTTTATAAAACAATCGGATTTCGCCAAACCCCAGCGACAGGGCCGCCTCCCTTTGCCCTTTGGGCACGGCGTTTACGCCGCTGCGCAGCGCTTCGGCCACCACGCCGCAGGCCGAAATGGCGCAGGGCAGGGTGATCTTCCAAAAAGAGCTCAGTTCCCAGCCCGTCTGCGGCACCACCAGGAAAAAGAAATAGATGAACAGCAGCGTGGGCACGCCCCGGGTGAACTCAATGACCGCGGCGCTGACAAAGCGGATCACGGGGAACCTGTTCAGCCTGCCCCGCATCAGCGCAAAGCCCGCGGCAAAGGAAATCAGCGCGCCGGCGACCGCCGCTTCTACCGTGGATAAAAGCCCCTCTCCCAGAAAGCGCCAGGTGGTTGCGCGGCCAAAGAAAGCCCAGTAGCGGGCATCCAGCTGGCCGCTCTGCGCGAATTGCCGGATGATCAGGTAAATCAGGCCGGCGATCAGAAGGAGCGCTGCGGCGGTCGCGATGCCGATGCCTCTTCGCGCCCTGGGGCCCGGCGGCTCATAGAGCAAATCCCGGATGGATGGATTTTTCATCGCAGGATCCTCACTTTCCTGTCGATCCAATTGCCCAGCCGGCCAAGCAGCAGGGCGGTCAGGCAGTAAAGCGCCGCGGAAATGGCAAAAGCCAGCACGCCGCCCACGTCCCGCGTGTTGATATAGGATACGATGCCCGTCAAATCCCTGGGCCGCATGGGCACCTGGGAGGCCAGGGAGGTGGTGAGCATGGTGGCGACGAGCAAATTGGTCAGCGGCAATACGGCGGAACGCAGGGCCTGGGGAATCACGATGCGCCTGATCGTCTGAAAAAAGGAAAAGCCCAGCGCCCGCGCCGCCTCGATCTGCCCCGGCGCAATGGTGTTCATGCCGCTCATGAGGTGCTCGGAACAAAAAGCGGAGGGGATCATCACGGTGGCGGTCAGCACGCAGGTTTCATAGGGAAAATTGAGCTTCAGATACGGCAGCGCGTACACCAGCAGGATCAGCATCGCCGCGCCGGGGATGTTGCGGAAGACCTGTACATAAAAATCCCCCAGATATCGCAGCGGCCTGATCGGGCATACCCGGATCACCGTGACGGCCAGGCCCACCGCCATAGCCCCGGCAAACGAAAGAACAGTTAACCTCCAGGTGGTCAGCATCGCCTGGAGGTAAAGGGAGCCGTATTTATCCAAGAGCGCGGAAATACTCATTTGTTCCCTCCCGGCACAGAGGGCCTCAAGGCATCCATGGTCTTGAGGCCCTCTGTGGGAATATCGGCTTATTCAGCGATGGCCGGAGCCGCCGGGGCGGAGCTGATGCCGGTGCGGTCGCCCAGGCTCACCTGCCACAGCTGCGCCCACAAGCCGCTGTCCTCGATGGCTTTGAGGAAATTGTTCACGAAAGCCACGCCGTCGGAATCCTTGGGCAGGCCAATGCCATAGGGGTCCACGGGGCCGAACACGTCGCCCGCCACAGCGTAAGCGCCGGGGTTTTTGACGATGGAGTTGAGGATCAGGGTATAGTCGGTCACATAGGCGTCGGCGCGGCCCAGCTCCACCGCTGTGCGGGCCTGGATGTCGTCCTCAAATTCCTGCACGTCGGCTTCCGGGGCGTATTCCGCCAGGATGCTGGGACCGGTGGACCCTGCCTGGGTCGCCACGATCTTGCCGGCCAGGTCCTCCAGACCGTTGATTTCCGCGTTGCCGTTTTTGACCAGGATGGCCTGCTGAGAGGTGTAGTAGGGGCCGGCAAAGGAGATCACTTCCTGCCGGGAAGGCGTGATGGAATAGGTGGCGAACACAGCGTCCACCTGATTGCCTGTCAGCACGGATTCGCGGGTGCTGGAGGTGACCTGGGTCAGTTCGTATTTGGTTTCGTCGCCCAGGATGTAGCGGGCCAGCAGCTGATACAATCCGGCGTCAAAGCCGCGGATGCCGTTATCCGTTTCATCCAGCTGGCTGAACAGGAACGAGGTGCGGGTGCCGCCTACCCGGAGAACGCCGGCGTTTCTGACCGCCGTGGCCCAGGCGCTGGCGGCGATTTCTTCATCCGTTGCCACAGGGCCGGTGGCGATCAGCGCGTCAAAGGCTTCCTTATCAATCGCAGCGGGGGTGGGCTCCTCCGCCAGGGCGGCGCCGGACAAGACAAAGGTGAAAACCAACAGGGATAATACAGCCAGGATTTTCTGATAGCGCTTCATGTTTCGTTTCCTTCTTTCTGTTTTAATGAATGATCCATGCCCGATTCCGGGCCGGGACAAAGGGGATAAAAAGCTTTCGCGGTCCATTTTCTACATCGCATCCATCGGCGATCATGCATCGCCCATCCCTCCTTCCGGCTGAATCGCTGATAACCTATCACGCGAGTAGGTTATTGTCCAATATTGATTTTGAATAGATGGTTATAGCTTATTCCTATAGTTGAACCATAAGAAACCGGGCGGTTGTTCACATACGAGCGAATAGCCTTACTGCACAGCGGAAAAGCCGTTTTCCAAATCCGCCAGAATATCGTCGATATGCTCGGTGCCGATGGAAAGACGGATGGTATTGGGCTTGATCCCCTGATCCAGCAGCTCCTCCGGGCTCAGCTGAGAATGAGTGGTGGAGGCCGGATGAATGACCAGGCTCTTCACGTCCGCCACGTTTGCCAGCAGGGAGAATATCTTCAAATGATCGATGAACGCCCAGGCTTCCCGCTGCCCGCCCTTGATTTCAAACGTGAAAATGGACGCGCCTCCGTTGGGGAAATAGCGCTCGTACAGCCTGTGATCCGGATGGTCGGGCAAGGAAGGATGATTGACCTTTTCCACCAGCGGATGACGGCTCAGATATTCCACTGCTTTTTTGGTGTTCTCCGCATGGCGCTCCAGACGGAGTGACAGCGTTTCCACCCCTTGCAGCAGGAGAAAAGCGTTGAAGGGGGAAATCGCCGCTCCGGTATCCCGCAGCAGAATGGCCCGGATATAGGTCACGAATGCGGCGGGCCCCACGGCGTCATAAAAGGATACGCCGTGATAGCTGGGGTTTGGCGCGGCAATGTTGGGATATTTGCCGCTGGCCTTCCAGTCGAATTTCCCGCTTTCCACGATGATGCCGCCCAGGGTGGTGCCATGGCCGCCGATAAACTTGGTGGCGGAATGCACCACGATGTCGGCGCCGTGCTCGATGGGGCGGATCAGGTAGGGCGTCCCGAAGGTGTTGTCGATCACCAGCGGCAGGCCGTGCCTGTGGGCGATGGCCGCGATGGCGTCGATATCCGGAATATCGCTGTTGGGGTTCCCCAGGGTTTCCAGGTAAATGGCCCGGGTATTTTCCTGAATGGCGCTTTCCACTTCTTTCAGGTCATGGGCGTCCACAAAGGTGGTGGCGACGCCGTACTGGGGCAGGGTGTGGCTGAGCAGATTGAAGCTGCCGCCGTAGATGGTTTTCTGCGCCACGATATGCCCGCCGTTGGCTGCCAGGGCTTCAATGGTGTAGGTGATGGCCGCCGCGCCGGAAGCCACCGCCAGCGCGGCGCTGCCGCCCTCCAGAGCCGCCAGGCGCTTTTCCAGAACCTCCTGGGTGGAGTTGGTCAGCCTGCCGTAAATGTTTCCCGCGTCCGCAAGGCCGAAACGGTCTGCCGCGTGCCGGCTGTTGCGGAACACATAGGAGGTCGTCTGATAAATGGGCACCGCACGGGCGTCGGTGGCGGGGTCGGGCTGCTCCTGTCCTACATGCAGCTGCAAAGTTTCAAATTTATACTGAGACATGATCGTTCTCTCCTTTTCGTTTTTTTCAGCTTTTTGCCGCCTCCGGAACAGAAAAATCCGGGGGCTTTTTCCATGAAGCTCCCGGACAAATGGCAGTCAAACGCGGGATCAAGCGCCCCGGCGAAATGATTTGAAAGCACGGCGCAAACCGCCGAACGCCCCTGCCACGGAACATGTCCGGGAGATCAGCATTCGACACCGCATCATACCGCTCCGGGCTTTCAGCATGTTCTGCGCCTCCTTTCCGTTGATTGTGTGTATGATATCACCAAAAACCTACTGTGTCAATAGGTAATTTGCATTTTTTTGACAGCAGCTTTTTCCGTATTTTTTTGACAGCGGCATTGCTTGTTTATTCCACGGTCACGCTTTTGGCCAGGTTCCTGGGCTTATCCACGTCCAGGCCCCGGTTCACGCTGGTGTAATAGCCCAGCAGCTGCAAGGGCACCACCGCCAGGGAGGAAACAAAATGCTCGTCGGTCCGGGGAATGTATACCGTGAAATTCACCGAATCCTCCACGGAGAAATTCCCGTTGGTGGTAACGCCCATCAGGTAAGCGCCCCGGGATTTGCATTCCGCCATGTTGGAGATGGTTTTTTCGATCATCTGGCTTTGGGTCAGCACGCCGATCACCAGCGTGTTCTTCTCGATCAGGCTGATGGTGCCGTGCTTCAGCTCCCCGGCGGCGTAGGCCTCGGAATGGATATAGCTGATTTCCTTCATTTTCAGGCTGCCTTCCAGGCTGATGGCGTAGTCCAGGCCGCGGCCGATAAAGAAAATATCGTGGGCGTTGGCGATTTTGGAGGAAAACCACTGGAGCCGCTCCTTGTCTTCCAGCACCCGGGTGATCTTTTCCGGAATGCCCAACAGCTCTTCGATCAAATGGCTATACTGCTCGGCGCTCACACATCCCTTCACCAGCGCCATCTGCACGGCCAAAACGTCCAGGGCGACGAGCTGGGCGCTGTATGCCTTGGTGGTGGCCACGGCGATTTCGGGGCCGGCCAGGGTGTAAAGCACATGATCCGCCTCCCGGGCGATGGTGGAGCCTACCACGTTGACCACCGCCAGGGTTGCCGCGCCCTTTTCCTTGGCCAGGCGCAGCGCGGCCAGGCTGTCCGCGGTTTCGCCGGACTGGGAAATCACGATCACCAGGGTGTTTTTGCTCATGGACAGGCTGCGGTAGCGGAATTCCGAGGCCAGTTCCACCCGCACGGGCACCCCCGCCATATCCTCGATCACATACTGCGCCGCCATGCCCACGTGCCAGGCGGAGCCGCAGGCCGTGATGATGATCCGGGAGAGGGATAAGAGCATATCGTCCGTGATCCCGGCGGCGGTCAGGTCGATTTTGCCGTCCTTCACCAGGCTGCCCAGGGTATCCCGCACGGCGGCGGGCTGCTCGTGGATCTCCTTGAGCATGAAATGCTCGTAGCCGCCCTTCTCCGCCGCTTCCGCGTCCCAGGTGATTTCCGTCAGGGGCAAAGCGATTTCATCGCCGTTCAGGTCATAGAATTTGACGCTGCCGGGAGACAGCCGGGCCACCTGCAAATTGCCGATATAATACACGCTGCGGGTATATTTCAGGATGGCAGGCACATCCGACGCCAGGAAGGCGGCGTTTTCCGCCGTGCCGATGATGAGGGGCGAATCCTTCCGGGCGGCGAAGATTTCCCCCGGATGATCCTTGAACATCAGCGCCAGGGCATAGCTGCCCCGCACCCGCACCATGGTGCGGGTGATGGCGTCCACCGGGCCGATCTTGTATTTCTTATAGTAATAGTCCACCAGCTTCACAACCACTTCCGTGTCGGTGTCGCTGTAAAACCGGTAGCCGTGGCGCAGCAGCTTTTCCTTGAGTTCGCCGTAGTTTTCGATGATGCCGTTGTGAACCCCCACCACGTCGCTCTCCACTTTTCCGCTGCCGGAGCCGGAGCAATTCCCGCTGACGTGGGGATGGGCGTTGATGAGGCTGGGATCGCCGTGGGTGGCCCAGCGGGTATGGCCGATGCCGCAATTCCCGGGCAGGGAACGGCCCTGATCCGTCTTGTCCGCCAGATGATACAGCTTGCCCGTGGCTTTTACCACTTCCGCCAGCGCATCGCCGTCCCGAACGGCCAGCCCCGCCGAATCATATCCTCTGTATTCCAGCCGCTTGAGCCCGTCCAGCAAAATCGGCGCAGCCTGGTTTTCTCCCGTATAGCCTACGATTCCGCACATGGCCCCCTTGCCTCCTCACTGCGGTTTTGCCGCGAAATAATGAAAAATTATGCTGCCCAGGCCGCAAAAAGTCAATTCCTCCGCTGTTCAAAAATCGTTTTTCTTATCGTATGGCCGCCAAGAGGAGCCTGCCGTCCGGGAAGCGGGCGGAATGCGGAATTGTTCTTTGATTGTATTGCGCTTGACAGGAAAAAGAAAAAAGGTATAATGAGGTCAACCGTTGAAAAAGAGGAGTAGTTTCCGATCAGCGTGAACAGAGAGCCGCAGGCGGTGGGATTGCGGCGCACGGCGCGGAAATGAATGGGCTTTTGAGGGCAAACCGAACGGGCTTTGGGCGCAAGTAGGGGCGACGGAGTTTCCCTCCGTTATCAAAGGAGGCCGTATGACGGTACGGCGCAAAGGTGGGCGCGAAAGCGCCAAGCCGGGTGGCACCGCAGGGAAATGAGATTTCAGCCCTGTCCCAGCAAGCAATGATTGCGGGACGGGGTTTTTGTTTGGAAACACCGTCCGGAAAAACGGAGGTGGTTGTTTGAAAACGAAGGTGGTGATCCTGGGCGCGGGCCACGTGGGCTCCCATGTGGCGTCGGCGCTGGCGGCGGGCGGTATCTGCGATGAAATCGTGCTGGTGGACAAAATCCCGGGAAAGGCGGCGGCCCAGGCCGACGACATTGCGGACAGCTTGAGCTTTTCTTCCCAAATTCCTGTCGTGCGGGAGGGAAGCTATGCCGACTGCGCGGATGCGGATATCACCGTTTGCGCCATTGGCAAACCCCGGCAGCCGGGGCAGACGCGCCTGGATTTGCTGGGCGATTCGGTGCGCATGATCCATGAACTGGCCCTGCAATTGCATTTGACGCCGCCCAGGGGCCTGGTGATCAGCATCACCAATCCCTGTGACATCATTGCCGATTGCCTGCGCCGGGCGCTGGGCATGGACCCAAGCCGCTGCTTTGGCACCGGTACGCTGCTGGATACGGCGCGCCTGATCCGCATCCTGAGCGAGCAAACGCATTTTCCCCGGGCGGATATACAGGCCGTTGCCCTGGGCGAGCATGGGGATTCCTCCATGATCCCGTACAGCAGCCTGCGTTTCCGGGGGAAAAAAGCGGAGGAAACGCCGGGCTTCGATGCCGAAAACGCCCTGCAGCGCACCCATCAGACCGGCATGGATATTATCAACGGCAAAGGCTCCACGGAGTTTGGCATCGGGGCGGCCGCCGCGCATCTGATCCGCACCGTCCTGACCGATACGGACAGGGTGCTGCCCCTGTCGGTGACGCTGCAGGGAGAATACGGCGTAAAGGGCATTGCCTGCGGCGTGCCCTGCCGCATCGGAAGAAATGGCATCCGGCAGGTGGTGGAGCTGCCCCTGACAGAACAGGAGCGCCGGGCCTTTAACGCCAGCGTGGATGTGCTTCGCCGATACACCGAATTGGCCAAGCAATATGAAAGCGAACTGAAATAAAGCGACCTGAAAAATAAAGGAGGAAACGAAAATGACGAGCCGTGCGATCCGCTCCCTGGTGTGCTTTGCCCTGTCCCTTTTGCTTGTTTTCACCGCCGCCTCCGCCTTGGCCGATCCCATCCGGGTGGCCGTGGTGCAGCCCATGACCCATACCTCCCTGGACCAGATCCGGGACACCATCATCGCCGCGTTGGAAGCAAGCGATATTGAATTTGAAATCGTTACCAAAAACGCCGAACGGGACACCTCGGCGCTGCCCACCATCCTGGAAAACGTGAAAATGGACGGGGTGGATATCGTGGTGCCCATCGCCACCAACACCGCCCAGAGCGCTAAAGTGATCTTTGAGGACGGGGTCATCCCGGTGGTATTCGCCGCCGTGTCCGATCCCGTGGCCGCAGGCTTGACCGGCGACGACAGCTTCTTCATCACCGGCGTATCCAACAATATCCCCGCGGGAGAGATCGTGAAGCTGATTTCCGATTTCCAGCCGGATTACAAAAAAATCGGCTTCCTGTACACCTCCAGCGAAACCAACTCCGTTTCCACCATCAACGCGGCCAAGACCTACTGCGATCAGAACGGCATCGCCTATGAGGAAGTGTCCATCGCCAATCTGTCCGAACTGCAAACGGCGGTGGAAACGCTGATCTCCAAGGGCATCGACGCGCTGTATACCGGCAACGACAATTCTATCGCCTCCGCCATGAGCACCTATATCGACGTGGCGTACAGCTACGGCGTGCCGGTCTACTGCGGCGCGGATTCCATGGTGGCGGACGGCGGCTTTGCCACCATCGGCGTGGATTATGTGCAATTGGGCAATCAGGTGGCCGACATCGTGATCCGCCTGGCCAAGGGCGAAAAGCCGGAGGACATTCCTTATGAAACGCTGAGCGATTACGCCCGTTTTGTCAACCTCCAGGCGGCGGACGCCCTGGGCATGGAAATCACCGAGGATATCCTGGCCTCCTACCGGGTGCTGGTGGAGGCCGACGGCACCAGCCATTTCGGCGAATGATCCCTGATCACCGGGGAACGGGCGGCCCGTTCCCCGGATAGCTTTTCCAAAGGAAGGAAACAGCCATGACCATCATGAATCTGTTGATTTCGGCGCTCAGCCAGGGCATGATCTACGTGCCCATGGCCCTGGGCGTATTTATTGCTTTCCGGGTGCTCAACATGCCCGATCTGACCATCGACGGCAGCTTTGTGGTGGGCATGTGCGTATGCGCGGTGGTCACCATTGCGGGGCATCCCGCGCTGGCGCTGCTGTGCGGCGCGCTGGCAGGGGCCCTGGCCGGGCTGTGCACGGGGGTGCTGCAAACCAAGCTGCGCATCAATCCCATCCTGTCGGGCATATTGACCATGACCGGTTTGTATACCGTCAATTTCATGGTGCTGGGGGGCCAATCCAACCTGTACCTGCAAAAAACAGCCCAGAACAGCGCGGGCGTGGAAACCCAGGTGGCCTGCGATACGCTGTATAAATCCTTCCGGTCCTTTCTGGTGGACCTGACTGGCAACAAGCGGCTGGACGCCAACCTGAGCGCTGTGCTGCTCACCGGCATCATCGTGATGGCAGTGCTGGCGGTGCTGGCGGTTTTCTTTTACACGCGTCCCGGCATGGCCATCCGCGCCACGGGGGACAATGAGGAAATGGTGCGCTCCTCCTCCATCAACGCCGACCGGGCCCGGGTGATCGGCATCATGCTTTCCAACGCGCTGGTGGCGTTTTCCGGCGCGCTGCTCTGTCAGCAGCAGCGGTACGCCGATTTGAATTTCGGCAGCGGCATGCTGGTGGTGGGGCTGGCCTCGGTGATTATCGGCCAGGTTTTTTTCGGCAAGCGTTCGGTCACGCTGGGGCTGATTTCCGCCATGTTCGGTTCTTTGATCTACCGGGTGATCCTGCAATTCGCCTATAAGATCGACATGCCCAGCTATGCCGTCAAGCTGCTGTCCGCGGTGATCGTGGTGATCGCCTTGACCCTGCCTTTGCTCCGGCGTTCGATCCGGGAGCGCAGAACGGAAAAGGAGGACGCGGCATGAGCGGATTATCCCTGATCGGCCTGAAAAAAACCTTTGAGCGCGGGACGCCCAATGAAAAGCTGGCCCTGGACAATGTTTGCCTGGAGGCGGCACAGGGAGATTTCATCACCGTGCTGGGCTCCAACGGCGCGGGAAAATCCACTTTGTTCAACGCCATCCTGGGGAAATTCCGCCTGGACAGGGGCAAAATCATCCTGGACGGCGAGGACATTACCCGGCAGCGGGATTTCAAGCGGGCGCTGAACATCGGCTGCCTCTACCAGGACCCCATGCGCGGGACCGCGCCCAACATGACCATAGAGGAAAACCTGGCCCTGGCCTACACCCGCAAGGCCAGCCGATCCTTTTTTGCCGTGAACCGGCGGGACAGCGCCTATTTCCGGGAGCTGCTTTCCTCCCTGCACCTGGGCCTGGAGGACCGGATGAAAACCAAGATGGGCCTGCTTTCCGGCGGCCAGCGCCAGGCGGCTTCCCTGCTGATGGCCACCATTGCGGAGCCCAAGCTGCTTTTGCTGGACGAGCATACCGCCGCGCTGGACCCGGCCACCTCCGAAAAGGTGCTGGCCCTGACCCGGCGGCTGGTGGAGGAAAAGCATCTGACCTGCCTGATGATCACCCACAATATGCAGGCCGCGCTTCAGATGGGCAGCCGCACCATCGTGATGGACCGCGGAAAAATCGCGCTGGATATTTCCGGCGAAGCGCGGCAGAAGCTGTCGGTGGCCGATCTTCTGCAGCGCTTCCAGGCCACCTCGGGGCATGATCTGGACGACGACCGCATCTTGCTGAGCCAGAGCAAGCATGCGTAAATGAATCGTTTTTTGCCCGGTTTCTCCCTTGAACAGACATTGAAATCCCGGCGACTTCAAATAAGCCATAATTTCATTTTCCGCCCGGGAATTCAGCCGGGAGAGCGCCGTTTATTCAAGCCCGAAACCGTATGCTCTGATATCATCAAAGTTGATATCACAGGCGTTGAGAAAGACGGTCAACTGATCACCGTTGACTGGTGCTATGATACGTGCCGTGATGGGTGAACGAAAATCCCTCGCAGCCAGTACAGTTGGCAGCCGATGAAAAACGCTTGCGCAGGGTGCCGGACACGCTTTGACGTTATACTTGCCTTGAATCGGGATTTGCAGGAGAGAAAGCAAATGGATTTGAACAGGATGGTTTTCAAAACAGGCTCGGCGATCGTAACAGTGACGGTATTACTGTTTGCCGTATTTCTGATCATCGATTTTTCTATGGGCAGCTACTTTGTCTGCCTGATCCTGCCACTTGGGTTTATCATGATGACGGCAGGCCTGCACAACGAGTGCGAAGGTGACCGCAAAGCCGCTGCGAATATCGGTTTGATCCTTGCGGCGGTGTACGGCACGTTGATTATGCTCGTCTATTTCGCCCAGCTGACTACGGTAAAAAACGAACAGCTGAATGAACAGGCGGCAAATCTGCTGGAATTCGGCAGGATGGGGCTGATCTTCAACTACGACCTGCTCGGCTACGGCGTCATGGCGCTTTCCACCTTCTTCACGGGCCTGTCAATGAAGCCGAAAAACAAGGCTGATAAGTGGCTCAGAGCGCTGCTGATGATACACGGAGTGTTCTACTTCAGCTGCACGTTTATGCCGATTACGGGAATGTTCGCAAGGATGTCCTCTGGCGGCGACGGAATCGGCGGAAGGCTTGCGCTTACTGCGTGGTGTGTATACTTTCTGCCCGTCAGTATACTTTCATTGCTTCATTTCCATTCCGGAAAAAGATGAAATACGGTGCCGATCACTTGGCGGAAAATCCATCTTATCAGATTCAAAGGCGCACTTGCTCACCCTCCTGCAGATGGTGAAAAGTGCGCCTTACATTGTTCCCCGAAGATGAAGATTTACCCTTTGTAACATGAATCAATATACAGTCCTGTCAACAACGACATATGTTTCTGGGAAAAGGAGGATGCTGTTTCCTTTGTCTTCCCTTGAGGTTTCAGAAGGTTCGGCCCCAAAGCCGATACAAATGCGAATAGACACACCAATCACCTCGCGCTAAGTCATTTCTATCATCAAGTAATAACTTTCCCGATTTGGAACTTCCCGAAGTTCCCTGTCAGGCCATTGGCCACTATGGACGGATGCGCCTTAATTATCTCCGGGAGCATCGTCCCGGCCTGTACACCCGCCTGATTTTATCCGGCAAGCCATACGAACATCTGGCAGAAATTGACCAGATCAGCCGACGTCGAATGGAACAAATCATCTCTCAGATGGCCTAGACAGAAGGCGTCGATGAAATACTGAAAGCAAAGGATCAAATGGTCTGGGTCGGCCGGATGAACAGCATTCGCCAGCGTGCGGAAGAAATGATCCTGCAAGAACTGATTTACGGATAACAATTAGCCGCTTCTTCGGAGGCGGCCTTTTTATGTAAAGAACCTTTATTCCGAAAACTCACTTGAAAAAACTTCTCGATGTTCGTAAAACTCCATTGAAAAATATTTAGCACGAGGCAAAAAGTCCCTTGAAAAATATTTTGCTTTTGCATATACTATGATCGTGATCAAAGGAGGGCTGGCTATGTTGAAACGTAAAATTGAGGGTATCCTGAAAAACTGGAAGGATACGGAAGGGCACAAACCGCTCATCATCAAGGGGTGCCGTCAATGCGGAAAGACCTTTTCCGTCAGGCAGTTCGCCCAGGAAAACTATACCCATGAAATCTATCTGAATTTCTATGAGAATAAAAGCTATGTTTCCGTTTTTTCCGGCTCCTTGGAAGTGGATCATTTGACCATGCTGATTTCTGCCCTTCTGGGGCCTGAGGCCATCTTTGAGGCGGGAAAAACGGTGCTCATCCTGGATGAAATTCAGGAATGCCCCGAGGCACGGACTGCGCTCAAATTTTTCGCCATGGATGGTCGGTACGACGTGATCGGAACAGGCTCCTTGTTGGGCGTAAAAGGCTACGGCAAGCGGCTCGTTTCTATTCCAGTGGGTTACGAGCAGATAGAAGAAATGTACCCCATGGATTTTGAGGAATTTCTGTGGGCGAACGGCATTGAAGCGCCCGTGATCCAGTATTTGACCGAATGCCTGAAAAAAGAAACACCCGTTGCGGAGGCACTGCACGAAAAGCTGCACCAGCTGCTGCTGCAGTATGCGGTGGTAGGCGGCATGCCGGCTGTGGTGCAAACCTTTGTGGATACGCACCAGATGAATACCGTGCTCCGGCTTCAGCGCGGTATCCTTTCCGATTATGAAGACGACATGGTCAAATACACCGACGATAAGGATAAGCCCTTTATCCGCGAATGCTTTCAGTCCATTCCCCGGCAGCTGAGCAAAGAGAACAAAAAGTTTCAGTATTCCGTAGTGAAAAAAGGCGCAACCGCGTCCAAATTTTCCGGCAGCCTGCAGTGGATCGAGGACGCGGGCATCATTCGCCGCTGCTACAATCTGACGCTGCCGGAATTGCCCTTGGACGGGAACGCCATTCAGGATATCTTTAAGGTCTATATGGTAGACAGCGGCCTGCTGATCGCCATGTTGGAGGACGGCACGCAGTTTGATGTGCTGCAAGGCAATTTGTACGGCTACAAAGGGGCCATTTTTGAAAACCTTGCCGCCGATATCCTGGCAAAGATGGGCCGGAAGCTCTATTACTTCCATAAAGATTCCGGCCTGGAGATCGACTTTGTAATGCGATACGCAGGCCAAAGCACCCTGTTGGAAGTCAAAGCCACCACAGGAAACACCAAGAGCGCAAAAACGGTGCTCAATCATCCGGAGAAATACCATGTAGGCGGCGCCATCAAGCTGGGCGACTACAACATTGGCCGTTCAGGCCAGATTCTTACCCTGCCGTTTTATATGGCGTTTTTGCTGACGGCGTTCTGAAACGCATAAAGCCAGATATCATCATTTTCATTCTTTGCACAGGGACAACGGTTCTTCCGGCTTGGCGACGTGCGGTTTTGCTTGCGAATATGGAAAACCCCTGCTTTCATTTGAAAACAGGGGTTTGTTGACGGTGTGACGCCGGTGCAAAGGCCGGCGTATTCTCTTTGCCGTTCGTCCCTGGGGGAGGACGGCAAAGGGCAAAAGCTGTCAGTTGATCTTCATGGTACAGACGATGGTGGTATTCTGATTGACCGTTCTGGTAAAGGAATCCTTGGTGGATTCTTCTTTGACGGCCACATATTTCATCCCGATCTTGTGTCTGACGGAAACAGTCAATACGCTTCCGTTCACCGTCCATCTGCTCACGCCGCCGGAATAGCTCGTTTTAACCGTAATCTTGGTGCCCGCCTTCACTTTTCCGGTGGTGGCGCCGGAGTAGCCGCCGCCGGAGAAGGTGCAGCCCTTACAGGTAACGGTGTAATAGGTTTCCCGCTGCGCCGGCGGATTGGGTTCTTTGGGGTCCGGTTCCTTCGGGGGCGTTTTTTGGGCTGTTTTCTGCGTGAAGATAGGTTCATAGGTCATGGAAGCGTTTAAGGTGCGCACAATGAAATGCGGGATCGTCAGGTTGGGATACAATTCTGTTTCATTGAATTTCCAGCCCCGCACCCTTTGATTCTTGGGAATCTTAGCATTGACCTTGGCGGTCACTTGGCCCCCTTGCTCCCATTCGCCTGAGGCGCGGTTGGTATAATCCTCGGTGAATTCGAAGGAGGTGATCCAGCCGCCGGCGCCGTAGTTCTTGCCCTTGATGTGGCACAGCTGCGCGTTCACTGTTTTGATCAGCAGGGTTTCTCCGGTGCGGGCATCCTGAATGGCCTGGGGCGAAATCAGCGTGCTGCTGTCTGATTTGGTATAGACCACTTCGAACTGGAAATCGCCGTCCGCTTTGGTCAGCCTGATGCTTTTCACCCGGTCGCAGAAATCATACCGCACGCCGTTGATCACCCAGTAATCGATCTTCTTGCCCCTGGGCACATCGGCGGTGATCACGATATTGTCCTTTTCCGATATCCGCAGGGTTTCCCATTTTTCCCCAGCGCCTTTATTGCCGCTGTCCGCGAACTGGATATACGCGCCCAGGGCGGTGATTTCATAGCCGCCAGTCTTCGTTTGATAAGCCGTAGCTTCCCCGTTGCCCTGATACCGGACGCCGCTGGCGTCGGGCTGCGGCGTGGGGGTGGCGCGGGAGCGGCTCTTGGGCTTCTGCCGCTGCAGAAATTCCCATTTAACAAAGCCCGACTGGCCCTTGTAAGTCACGTACGCCGCCGTTTCGGTGGATTTGCTGCCGTCCGGCTCAAGGGCCGTGCCATAGGGGATGTTACCGATCACCTTGTTGGTCACTTCATCCCGCAGATTCAGGGTTTTTCCGTTTTTGGTGTATACATACCAGGTTTCCGCCTGTACCGGCAGGGCCGGAACAAGCAAAGCCAGCATCAGCAGCAGCGCCAGAAAACGTTTCATGGTTTTCCCTCCCTCTTTTGATCATTCCGACGTGCAAGCCCTTGGCGTTACTTTGAAAGGATTTCCAATTCAACAGCGCGGGCGCGCATCAGATCGGCCAGCATTTCCTCCGCGGTATCCTCGGGATAGATTGCCGATAGCTGCGCTTGCCTGGCCTGCACCCACTGCAGGAATTGGTTCAGATCATCGGCCAGGGCAGCCTTCCCTTCCGCGGTCAGGGACGGATACAGCCGGTTGGCGTTTTGCAGCAGCGCTCCCTGCCACAGATTCCTGGCATGGCGGAAAGCCTGAGCGCGGGCCTGCGGTTCCTTTGCCTGCTTCAACGCCTGATCCAACTCGCTGGAGATCGAAATGTGATCCCGGCAGACCGTTTCATCCGCCCGGTATCCCATAGGCATTTCATCGCGTTCCGCTGTGCAGCCATCAGCCAGGCTGTTTGAGAAGGGCAGGGTGGGAACGCCCGCCTGCATCACGCTGTCCAGCCGCCCTTCCGGCGCGGTGTGCAGCGCATAGCACAAATCCAGGCAGCGATCCCGCAGCAGCTGAAGGATCAGGGCCTCCGCCCGGGCCTCCTCCGCTGCCAGAGCCAGCAGCGCTTCATGGCGCGTCAGCTGATCAAAGAACAGCGCACGTTCCGTCGCAATGGGAGAGACGGCTTCGGGGTGTTTGATCGCCAGGGCATCGTACGCGTCGTTCACCGCCAGCGTCCATGCTGCCTTGGCTTCCGGGAAGGGCAGGCCGCGGGCGGACGAATCAACCGACAGATGCTGTTGGCAGAAAACCAGCTCGTATTGCTTTTCGCTCACGCCGTATCCCGTCAGCACCCGGCGGCAGAAATCCGCTTCCCCGGACTGGGGCTGGCGCGGCGCCGGCGTGGTGCCGGGCTGTTTCTCCGCTGATCCCGTTTCCGGCGGGATCAGATTCGTTTCCGTCACAGGAGGCGTCACCGGCGGTTCCGTGACGGGCGGCGCATCGGTCACAGGAGGATCAATCACGGGAGGATCGGTCACGGTTTTCTGGCTGGATTGCATGGTCGGCACCGTGACCGGTTCCGCCCAGGCGGTGTAGCCGACAAGGCCATCCTCATCATCGGAATAGCGCAGGATCACGCCCGCGAAGGCTTCGTTGGTGACACAGCCGTTCGCCACATCGTCCTTGGTGACGATATGCTGGTGGCTGAACGTCCGCTTTTCGCCCGGGCTCAGGGTGACCGCGTCCACAAGCGCCGGCGCTTCATCGCCCCATACATGATCCCACAGTTCGATTTCCGCATCGACGGAATGGCCGTTGTGCACCGCAATATCGTACAGGATGGTTTCGCCCTCCTGGTATCCATGGGGATCCTTGGGCTGGTTTTCGACGGTTTTCGTCACCGTCACGGCAATGCCTTCATCCTCGTCGTTTGCCTGCTCCACCGGAGTGACAACCGTATTGGACCAGACCGTGGAATCTTCCAGCATTTCGCCGGTTTGAGGATCATTCACCACCACCAGGGCACGCGCGATGTTTTCCACCTTCAGGCTGGCTTCGTCCTGGGCGGTGACGGGATGGGTGAAGGATACGAATTTTGTCTGTCCGCTTTCCAGGTCCACCGTGCCCACCAGCAGCGGGCTGTAGCCTGCCATATCGTCATACACGGCGATGTTGGTGACGGGGAAAGCGTACGTGTTGGTCAATTCGATGGTGTAATGGATGGCGTCATTCAGATGGAAAGCCGTTTGGCCATTGGGCGGCATGTTATCCTGATGCTTGGCGATCAGGATGGCGCCGCCCATATCTTCCGCCTCCATTGGCAAAAGCAGCTGGCTGTATTGAAAGGAGGAAACATACATCATGGGCCTGACGCCGCTTTCCGAGCTGGCCACGAATTTGAAGCCATAGAAGCCGGCGTCTTCATCCTGGGCGGTAATGGTGTAATGGAAATCATAGGGCCTCTTTTCGCCGGGATGGATGATATCCAGCGGCTCGTTCACCAGGGTCTGCAGGAAGGAAAAACCGATGATACCTTCCCGCTGGGCATCCAGCCGGAAGCCCACCAGGTCCTCCTTGCCTATGTTTTCCATCACCAGGTGGATGTCCACAGGGTCGCCCGCCTTCGCCTGAGGAGAAGCGTTTCCCAGGCCCGTGAGGAGAATGCCGCCCATGGGGTCCCCGGCAATGGGCACGGTGAAGGATACCAGGTTGGATACGCCGGGCACCACCCAGCCGTCGTCATAGCGGCGGGTATACTGGGCCCAGAAGGTGAAGGTGACAGTCCCGGATTGGGCAAATTCATTCACACAGTGGGCAGACAGGGCGGCTACGGCCATTTCCGGGGTGATGGGGAAGCAGGGGAAGGCCTGCAGCCCTTCGCCGGGGGCGGTGACGACCCCGCTGCCGCCATCGCCCAGGGTCAGCTGGGCCAGGGTCTTTCCGTCGGCGCTCTGGGCAGTGCCGTGGATCGTCATATCCTCCACGGCTACATTGCCCAGGTTGGTGGCCGTCAGATAGGCTTCAAAGGCATCGTTAAGCGCCAGCGGCGCGCCGCTT